>Ga0065182_1000859_pt1 | contig 12861 bp, 10 predicted proteins | sample CryGey02umfilter_2_FD_59208 | JGI IMG/M metagenome (GOLD analysis project Ga0065182, IMG submission 59208) | Groundwater microbial communities from aquifer in Utah, USA - Crystal Geyser 4/10/14 0.2 um filter (version 2) (version 2) | ecosystem: Environmental > Aquatic > Deep subsurface >...
GAAACCCAAAGGGAAACCCCGTATGAAAAAAAGCTATCTAGTTAAGATAGCTTTTTTGAGCGCGGGGAGGAGGTCATTTTAAATTCTTAATTAAATAAGTTCCTTGTAAATGATAACCAAGTTTTTGATAATATTGACGTACACCAATGCCAGCAATGACTGCTATTTTAGTAAAATGTTTTTGCTGGGCAATCTTTTCTGCTGCCAGCATCAGTCTTTTACCCAGGCCAATGTGTTGAGTTTCTCCTTTTTTAGTTTGTAAAGATATGAGCTGACCGTAAGTATGTAATTCGCGAATTAGTGCACAATCAGTCAATTCTGGCAGGATATTCTTTTGTTGATCATTGAAGCGTAAACGGCAAAAAGCATAAAGTTGATCCCGGGTTTTGTTTTCTAAGCTAATAAAGTATTCTTGACCGCCACTGGCCTCATATTGCTCAATATATAATTTAATTTGTCGTGGTTTAATTTGTTGGCCCTTAACTTCACGACAACGAATACAGTGACAGGATAGATTCTTTTTCGCCATCGCTACCGTTAAGTATTGTCTGAGATTGGTGATTTTGTTACCAGCCTGAATGCTGGCACCGGGGATATCACGCACCAAACGATTAATACGGACATAGTATGGCACAATACTTTTCATCTTTACTAGTAGGTTAATTAACTGTTGATCGGAGTATGGATGCCATTTACCTTTTTGCCACCAGCGATAAAGCTCGGCGTATTTATTAACTACCGTCGGGTAAATTTTTAGATGATCTGGTCGAAAGTTTTTATCAGTAAATAATTTTTTAAACATGATTAAATCTTTTTTGGGGGTGGAGCCAGCGAGATTGGGCATGAAGTGATAATCAATTTTAAAACTGGTCTCTTTTAATAGCCTAGTGGCTTGGATAACACTTTGTACAGTGTGTCCGCGCTGATTAATTTTCAAAATATGATTATCTAGTGCCTGGACCCCTAGCTGAATCCTAGTACAGCCTAGTTGTCTTAGTCTTTTTATTTCTAATTCATTAATATGATCCGGCCGGGTTTCTAAAATTAAACCAATAATTCTTTTATCAGTCGTCTCGTTAGTTTTCTGAGCTTGGCCCAGGGTCCGGGCGGCTTTATTTTTATTTTGAAAGGTATTAGCGGCATCAAAACATCTTTTAATAAACCATTGACGATAAGACCAAGGATAAGCCGACCAAGTACCACCCAAGACGATTAATTCCATCTTGTCAGTAGGATGTCCATTGAGATAGAGAGCCAGCAGGCGAGCTTGTACCTGGCGATAAGGATCAAAAGAATTACTAATAGCGCGCATCACCGCCGGTTCGTTGGATAGATAACTTTTAGGCATTTTTGGTTCTGATGGGCAGTAAAGACATTTTCCTGGACAAGCATAGGGTTTGCTTAACACGGAAATAACCGCTACTCCCGAAAGGGAGCGGACGGGTCGGGTAATTAGCCATTTATTAATATTAGCACTCACTCGCAGTTGCCCATTTTCTACTAATTGACGATAGACAGACAGCAGTGTAGCATTAGAAGGAGGAGTGATGTGTAATTGGTTACAAATTATTTTTTTATCACGCAAAAACTGCTCTTGATTATGAGCGGAGTTGCTACTAAGTTTTTTCAATAATTTAATAATCAGATTATTATCCATGAAACAACTATTAATTAATAAAATTCAGGATCAAGTAGTAGCTACCTATTGTGCTATCGCTGATACTTTTTCTCAGAGCCGGCAAAGTAATTGGCCGATTGCTCAAGTACTCGCCAAGAAAATAAAACCAAACAACATCGTGCTGGATTGGGGTTGTGGTAATGGACGTTTTTATCCATTGGTAGCGGATTATCAAGGTCAATACTACGGCATGGATAATTGTAGGTTATTACTGGAAAAAGCTCAAGCGCAGTATGGGGTAGCTCATTGGTTGAACGAGCAAGATGCTTGGCCAGCAGCCATTGATTTAATTTACGCCCTTGCCTCTTTTCACCATTTGCCAGGTCGGCAAGCCAGACAGGAACTATTACAAAAATTTTATCAGCATTTAAATCCTGGCGGCTATTTACTTATGACCACTTGGAATTTACGGCAAAAAAAATATTTTTGGTTATGGCTAAAGAGTAATTTTATCAATATATTTCGTAGTTATGACCTTAATGATGTCTTGGTACCATGGCATGGTCAAACAGAAACCATTTGGCGGTACTGTCACAATTTTAATCCGCGAGAACTACGGTTATTAGTAGAAAAAAGTGGTTTGGTAATTGAAGAATTATATTATGAGCGCGCTGGCCAGGTTACTAATCAATGGCATGGGCACAACTTGGTGCTAGTAGCCAGAAAGTTATAATACTGCTAAAATATTAATATTATTAACTATAAAAATATGAGAAAAAAACCGTTTGTCATTTTGTTCCTTATTGGTATCATACTGCCTTTAATGGCCAGCGCCAATCAAGCCCGGGGGGAGGATTATTATTTACCATTAGGGCAAAGCTATTTAGCCAACATTTATCGGGTAGCCAATAATATTGAATTATTGGGTGATATTAATGGTGACGTTTTCGTGATTGGTAACAATATTACCATTGCTGGCAATATAAAAGGCGATGTTTATGCCATTGCTGCCAATATTCGTGTTACAGGCATAATTGAAGGAAGTTTACGGGCGGCAGGTCAGAATATTACTATTGATAGCGAAATCAAGCACGGAGTAACATTGGCTGGTAATAATATCTATCTTAATGACAAGGCTAAACTCGGAGCAACGCTGATGGTCTATGGTCAGAATATTGAAATGCGTGGTCAAGTAGCTGGTAATGTTGATGGTGGCATGGAAAAGCTTTTTATCAGTGGACAATTAACGCACCTCAATGCCGAAGTGGGGCAACTGGTCTTATCCAGCACAGCGGTAGTTAATGGTAATTTAAACTATCAGAGCAGAAACATGGCTGAGGTACCAAGTGGTGCGATCGTGAAAGGTCAGCATAATTTTAGCGAGCTGAAAAAGAACGATCAAGCACAAGTATGGCAAAATAAAATATCCGGCATTTTTTACCGCTTGCTAAGTTTATTGTTATTAGGTTTATTGCTAATTAAGTTAATGCCTAGCACCTGGCGCACAGCCGTTGCTGATCCCCAAAATAAATATAAGTATATTTTGTACGGTTTAGTACTGTCGGTAGTGACACCTTTGGTGATGATCGTGTTGTTTATTACTATTATCGGCATTCCTTTGTCTCTGATTTTGTTAGCTATTTATTTAATTCTACTTTATTCCTCAGCTGTTTATGTGGGTTATCTAATTGGTTCTTGGATAGCTAATAGATGGCAGCTAAAATGGCCTTGGCCGTATATATATTTACTCGGTCTATTTATTTATTTAGTATTAACGGCACTACCATGGATTGGTTGGTTAGTCATGCTACTTGGTGTCTGGTGGGGACTGGGCGGTTTGATGATGATGAAAAAAGATATTTGGCAGAAGTTAAAAAACCAACAATAATTGGAAAAAACCATGTCTGATATATTCAAATCCTATGACATTAGGGGGCTATATCCGCAGCAAATCAATCGTGCTGTGGCTAATCTTTTGGGTCAAGCTATTGCCAAGTTTTTTCTGCAAGCCGGTCAAACTAAAACCGTGGTCATTGGTGGCGATATGCGGATGTCTACGCCAGAGCTCCGCGATGGGATAATTTTGGGACTAGTAGCACAGGGTATGAAAGTGTGGGATTTGGGTTTGGTTTCTACTGATACTGTTTATTATGCTTCTGGTCGTTACAGTATGCCGGGCATTATGATCACAGCCTCGCATAACCCAGCAGAGTATAATGGCTGTAAGATTGTTTTAGCTGGTGCGGTGGGAGTTGGTTCTGATAGCGGATTGCCAATGATTGAGCAATATTATTTGGCGTTGCAGGAGGATTACAATAGTGAGCACAGTTTGGCCGTTGAAGATAAACGACAAATACTAACGGAATATTTGGATTACCTTAAGAGATTTATCAACCCCGCAGATTTTCAGAAAATGCGTCTAGTGATTGACGCGGGTAATGGTTTGGCTGGTAAAATCATTCCGTTATTATTGGAAAATAGCCCACTGGATATTATCCCGCTTTATTTTGAGCTTGACGGTTCTTTCCCGAATCATGAAGCCAATCCTTTAAAGCCCGAAAATACTAGTGATTTAATCAAACGTGTAAAACTAGAAAATGCTGATTTGGGATTAGCTTTTGATGGTGACAGTGATCGCGTTTTCTTCATTGACGAGCAGGGCAGGCTAATTGATAGTAGCTACATCATTTGTTTAGTAGCTCAGTATTTGTTAAATAAATATCCGGCGCAAAAAATATTATACAATGCCGTATGTAGTAGAGTTGTACCAGAAGTCATTAGCGGCTTTGGTGGTCAGCCAGTAATGGAAAGAGTTGGCCATACGTTTATCAAGAATAAAATGCGGCAAGAGGACATTATTTTTGGTGGCGAGAAGTCTGGTCATTATTATTATCGCGATTGTTTCTATGCGGACAATGCCTTTCTCACTGTTTTGATTGTATTGTCGATTATGACCCAAGAATCCGGAAAAACATTCAGTCAACTGATTGAGAAGTTTCAGACTAGCTCTATTCTACCAGAAACAAACTTTACAGTTGATGATCAGAAAAAAATTATTACTAAATTAAAAAATATTTATCACGATGGTGAGCAAAGTGAATTAGATGGCTTGTCCGTATATTATCCCGAGTGGTGGTTTAATGTGCGCCTCTCTGGTACCGAGCCGCTACTGCGCCTAAATTTAGAAGCAGCTGATGATAATCTATTGCAAAAAAAATTAGCAGAACTAAGTCAGCTAATAATGGAATAAATTTTGGTTACCAGTTTAGGTTAAATACAAACCCATTCTCTTTTTGATATCGGCAATATTCTTTTCGGCTAACACCATTGCCTGTTTGGCGCCTTTTTTAAGAATGTCATCAACCAATTTCGGTTTCTTTTCGTATTGAGCAATATTATCCTGGATCGGCGCTAGGGTTTTGATTATGCTCTCGGCTAGCGTTTCTTTGAGCTCTGAATATTTAATAGTTTTATTATTATATTTTTTTTCAAAATAATTAACTACTTTAGGATTCGCAAAAAGATCCAGCAGTTCAAACAGATTATGCACGCCCAAAGATTTACTATCAGGTCCAGCCGGCCCGCTATCGGTAACAGCATGGGCTAGCTTTTCTTTGATTATTGCCGGCTGATCACGGAGGGCAATATAATTTTTCGGGCCCAGTGATTTGCTCATTTTTTTCTGGGGGTCAGTCAAGGACATGATGCGGGCGCCATTGGTGAGCAATGGTTTAATGTGTTGAAAAGTAGCACCGTATTTATTATTAAATTTTCTGGCCACAGTATTGGCCAGCTCAATGTGTTGTACTTGGTCATCACCAACAGGCACGGCTTCGGCGTGATAAAGCAAGATGTCGGCCGCCATGAGAACGGGATATTGTAATAATCCGGCATTAATATTTTGTTGATTGGCTTGAGACTTTTCTTTGTATTGTGTCATGCGTTCTAGCTCAGCTAGTGGTAGTAAGGTGGTAAATAGCCAAGCCAGCTCACTGTGCGCTGGTACATGAGATTGAATAAAAAGCGTAGCTTTTTTCGGATTTAAACCGATAGCTAGTAGGTCAATAGCTGTTTGTCGGATTTTATCTGGGAAAAGTGCTGGATCTTGACTGATGGTCAGAGCGTGTAAATCAACAATACAATAGAGCGCTTGGTACTTATCTTGTAAGTCCACCCAATTGCGTAAAGCACCCAAATAATTGCCAATATGGATATCACCAGTTGGCTGGATGCCGGAGAATAAAATTGTTGTGTTTTTTTCAGTCATGGCTCTATTTTAGCATAAATTTGGTTATAAATAAATAGTTATTTGATTAAATTTAACGCAAAACAATTGAGATAATTAAAAACCCAGTAGTTGGGTAACGACTGGGTTTTTTAGCATTTTAGTTATTCAATTTCACTAGCGTCGCCATCTTCAATTAGTATTTCACTATTTTTTGACTCGTTATCCGAAGTATCTGTTTTTAGTAATTTAGAACATTCTTTGAGGCTAGTTAGATAACTTTTCCAAATTGTTTGATGACTTTGTTTGTATTCATTTTGAATTTTAACATTCGCTTCCTTGAAGTTTTTTGCACAAGCGGCTAAGTTAGTTTTTTGTTTTTCAATCGTATCAAAGGCTGCTTTTTGGCAAGTATTACGCTCAGTTATTGTCTGTTGACGATCCGTTGATTGTTTAGCAATCAAATCTTTAACAGCCGTATCTTTGGTATCAATAGTGGTTATGACACAGGCTCGGGTGTTGTCGTCAACAATCGCCGAGTTTGTTCCGGAATAGGGTGGCATTTGTTTTTTTACACCCCATAGAGCATTTCCGATTTTCTTGATTTTTTCAAAGAAAGAAATATCATTAGCAGTTGGTATTTTTTCTAATTTTGTTTCCCTTGACAGTTTAGTGGCATCTTGTCCACCATCTTCTTTTTTTTGTCGTTCTTGGTCACTTAATTTTATACCATAGAGAGCCCCATTCTCTTTCTTGATAACTTTAAATAATTTGATTTCTTCGGGTGATGATATTTTCTCTAACTTTTCTGACTGCATAGAATCGGAAGATATTTTGTCTTCGCTATTATTTTGTTTTAATCGTACACCATAGAGAGCCCCGTTCTCTTTCTTGACAACTTTAAATAATTTGATTTGCTCTGGCGATGGAATTTTTTCTAACTCTTCAGCTGACACTGAAGTGAAGGATAACAAGGCGAGAACAAAGGAGAAAACTAGGACTAAGGAAATAACTTTTTTCATATTGTTGATAGTTAATTATTTTGATTATACTGTCTATTATTTAATATAAATAGATATTATTGGCTTCGACTACGCCTTTTATATTTTAACATTGAATGATATTTCAGTCTATTTTTCACGAATAAAGTGTAAAAAACAAGTATAAGTTGAAAATGGCCGAGATAATAATAACTATTCTGATTTTGTCAGAAAGGTAGTTATTTTTTTCTCTATACTTTTGCGTAAAAAGCAGAAAAAGTAAAGGCCAAAAATCTAGAGCATAGCGATAACCAAATTGATACCAACCAACTCCATAGTAAAAAACAATGGGTATTAAAATTATGAAAATAGTTAACCAAATAATTTTTTCTATCGTTTTTTTATAGTGATGATAAAAAAGTGTAAAAAGGTAAGGCGAGGTAAAAAAAATACTTAAACCCCAGGGGTTAGCATAAACATATGGATAAATTGGTAGGTAGGGAGTGACGGGTGATAAGGAAATCAAAGGGAGTTGGAAAAGTAGATAGAAGAGGTTACGGCCAACATTGCGCCAATGAAAAATACCTTGTTGTTTTAATTGTAGTAGAGAGTTAGTTCCTTGCAGTTGTAAAGAATAGCCACTTTCCCAAGGGTTTTGAAAACGCCAGAAATTGTAACCAAACATCATCATTAGACCAATTATGTACGGCCAAAGCAATTGGCGCAGTTTAGTAATAATATTATTTTTTTCAATCAAAATTATATTTAGGATGTAGAAAAAAATAATTAGACTGGCCGTTGGACGCGTCAGTAAAATAGTGGCGCATAAAATACCGATAAGCCAATAGCGGCGGTGTTGATAAAATTCCCATAATGACCAGCAACTAAGTAGTAAGGCTGTCATTTGAGCAAATTGCCAGCTATCACTAATTAGGGCAACACCAAGGAGCGGTGAACAGATAATAAAGGCAATAATTAAATAGAAACGATCTTTTTGTTGGTAATCAAATTTAATTAGTAAATCATTAATAATCAAACCAATAATTACCAAAAAAGGTATGTGTAGGCAAGCTTGATAATATGGTGAGCCCAATATTTTGGCTATTAGTGTAAATGGCATCATGAGTATGGCTGGTAGCATGCCTAGGGGCCAATAAAAATGACCATGCCACGCAGCACTGTCATAAATTGGACCCCATTGGTCTAAAAAATGAAGGTGTCCTTGCCAAAAAGAATTAGCTAAGAGAACGTATTGCTCTTGCGAATAGCGCAACATTAAGCAGTAAATTGTTAGGATAGTAAATAAAAACCAGATAATAGCCAGAAGCCAATAATCAATATTTTGGTTACTAATTTGGGAAATAAATTTTTTTACTGCCCCCAGCATTACACCTCAATAATTACCGGTAAGATCATCGGACGACGTTCGGTTTTGTCAAAAAGGAACTGTCCTATTTCATTACGGATTTTATCTTTCAGATAGGTATCGTTATTAACTTTTTTTGGATTATTTTCTTTGAGTACTGTTTTAATCTTGGCTCTGGTTTGCTCTACCATTTTTTTATTTTCTTTCATGTAGATAAAACCTCGAGAAATAATATCCGGTGAATTAGTGAGTTCACCAGTTTTGGAATCAATGGTAGCAATAATTACCAACATACCATCTTCCGCCATCAATTGTCGGTCGCGAAGAACTACTGTGGAAACATCACCCACTCCGAGTCCATCAACAAAGACATAGTCGGCAGGAACTTTGGTGGTAGTTAAGCGGCCACCAGTTTTATTGAATTCCATAACTTGACCGTTATCCGCAACGAATATTTTTTTTGGATCAATGCCAGTTTGTTCGGCGATCTTAGCGTGCATACGCAAGAAAGAGTGATTGCCTTCAATGGGAATAAAATATTGAGGGCGAACCAAATTAAGGAGCAATTTCAGATCTTCGGCTTTGGCATGACCACCGGCATGAATATCCATCATTTGATAGTGAATTACCTCTGCGCCTTGACGATAGAGCGAGTCTTTTAGTTTTTGCACTGAGCGTTCATTGCCGGGAATAACCGAGGAGGAAAAGACAACGGTATCGTGTTTTTCAATCCCGATTGATCGATGCTCTTTATTAGCAATTCGCATGAGCACGGCATTATCTTCGCCTTGCGCGCCAGTACAGAGAATGACAATACGGTTATTGGGAAAATCTTTCATTTGGGCGGTAGTGATCATTGTTCCTTTTTCCGTTTTAAGATAGCCTAGATTGTGCGCAATCTCAACGTTGGATTTCATACTAAAGCCTTCAATAATGATTTTTTTATTACACTTCTCCGCGGCCCAGATAATTTGTTGGATACGACCGAGTAGCGAGGCAAAAGTGCCAACAATCAAACGACCCGGCGCATTGCGAATGATATCTTCTAAGTTTCTTTGGATTTCAAATTCTGATAGTTGGTGGCCACTCTGGGGAGCATTGGTGGAATCAGACAGCAGGGCTAAAACTTTTTTATCGCCCAGCTTAGCGATCTTGGTTATTTCCGTTGGTGTATCACCGGAGATATTAAGATCCAGTTTAAAGTCCCCCGTATGGATGACTATACCTAGTGGTGTGTGAATAATTAAACCCATGGAAGTCGGAATATTATGGGAAACACCAAAAAATTCCACTTCAAAACAACCGACTTTAACGTGATCATTAGTAGTTACTACTTGCGTGTTAAGTTTGCCAACGCTACGGAAGTCATTTTGTCTTTTCTCAATAATTTTGAGAGAAAGGTCAGAAGAAAAGATTGGTGGATTGCCGAGTTTGCCAATCAAATGAGGGATGGCACCAATATGGTCATAGTGAGCGTGAGTAATAAAAACACCACGAATATTATTTTCTTTACCTTCAAAGTAGGTGGTATCGGGAATGATATAATCAATGCCCAACATGTCTTCTTCAGGAAACTGTAAGCCCATATCAATAATAATGATATCAGGCCCATATTCCAACATAGTCATATTCCGGCCCACCTCTTCATTGCCACCGAGGACTATAATTTTTAGTTTGTTACCGCCAAAAGAAATTTCTCTTTTGTTATTTTTATCAGCCTGTTGGTAATTACTTACCCGGGATGATGTATACCGCGTGGTATTCGGAACGACGGGGTGCCGTTGGGCGCCTGGTCCAGCAGAATGCGATCGGTATTCTCTCTTTGCAATCATATTTTTTTCATTTATTAATGGTTAAATTGTTCCTATCCAAACTCTGATTAGGGTTTGGGAGGAGAGATTAAAATTAAATTGTCTAAACTCAAAGTTTTTTAAGCGCAGTAATTTAATTTTAGAGGATTGTTTAGTAATTTAGAAGTAATATTTTATTAAGCGGGGAAGTGATTTGAGCTTTTAATAGATTATAATGTATTAATTTCTAATCTGAGTATAGATGTAGCAAGTTAAAGAGATAGGGCTTTTAAACTAAATAGACTAATCTGCAGACATGTTTCTGGATAAAAATATACTTGAGTTCGATCCGCCACCCGCTGTGCCAGCGCTAGCGTGGTGAGAAGGCGGAATAAGCAAGCGAGCTAAAGGAATAATGTTTACAAACTAATCCATAGATATGCTTCTGGATAAAAATATACTTGAGTTCGATCCGCCAGAGGCGGAGAGGATTAAGTATAATTTTACAAAGAAATACTTTACTGAGTGTAGCGGAATCCAGCTTTTCGCGAAGTGCTGGATGGAGCGGACGAGGTAAAGTATGACGTGGTGCCAGAGGAGGGACTCGAACCCTCAAACCTTGCGGCACACGGCTCTGAACCGTGCATGTTTACCAGTTTCACCACTCTGGCTGGAAAGTCTTACCATTGAAAGACGCGTTTGGATTTGATGTGCCAGTTCGTAATATCATTAAAACGATCAGGTGTGGAGTTAATGTTCTTGATGTTAACGTTTAATATTTTTTTATCAATGGGATAGATATAGATGGGATTATATAAGAAAATAGCGGGTGCAAAGTTGGTTAAGTTTTTTTGCCAGTCAACGATTAGTTGGGCTCTTTGCTGTTCATCTGATGTTTGGCGAATCTGCTCCAGTTGAGTATCGATGGTTTTATCAGCCCAAATAGAAAGATTCAGACCCGGATCGTCAACTTGTGAGGAATGCCAAAAAGGATAGGGATCAGATTTGATAATTTGACCAAAAAGTAACGCTTCATAATTTCTATTTTTGATAATTTGTTCACGGATTTGTTCTTTGGGAACTATTTCCACAGCTGTCTTAACTCCGATTTTTTCCCAATTATCTTTAATGATCGCGACTACCTGTTGATATTCCGGATTTTCTACGGTTGTTAATTTAATAATTAGCTCAGCTCCTTTTTTTTGTCGATATGGTTGCCCGTCAACTTTTAGCCAGCCGGTTTTATCGAGCCAGGAGCTAGCTTCGTTTACGTTATAGTTATACTTAGCAACATCTTCGGTATGACCAGTGTAGCCGGGTAAAATAGGACTGTCTATTATTTGACCTTCGCCACCCAGAACTTCGTTAATAATTTTATCACGATCAATAGCTAGAGCCAGACCCTTTCTAATTGCCTGATCTTTAAGAAGACTATTTTTTTTCGTGTTAAAGAAAATGGCCGCGTATTGTGGACGACTAAGTTCGTGCAAGATTAAATCTTTATTTTTATCTGCTTCACTAGTAAATTCTCGCGGTAAGAAATTTAAACCATCAACATTTTTATTTTTTAAAGCTTGCACCCCGGTCTCATAATCACCATAAAATTTAAAAGTAATACTATCAAGAAATGCTGGTGTGGTAAAATACCGGTCATTGCGAATTAAAACTAGTGATTTGATACTACCCGACCGATCCTTGGTTAAGGTGGAAAATTGAAATGGTCCCGTGCCAATCGGTTTTTTATTGAGTTCCGCCAGCGTGACATTAGAAGTGGAAACTGTAGACCAAAGGTGTTCCGGAATTAAGCCGACAATTAAATTATTCAAAAAATTAAGAGCACCCTGATCAAGGGAAATTTTAACGTTTAAGTCGTCAATCTTTTCTACCTGAACATTGGTGAAGGCAGCGCGATAGGGGCTTTGCCAGGCAATTTCTTGAATACTGGCAATGGTAAAGATCACATCATTAGCAGTTACTTGTTCGCCATCATGCCAGAGAATATTATTTTTTAAAGTAATGATAATTTGTTTTTGATCGGTACTAATATTAATCTTTTCTGCCAGATCAGTGGTGAGATTTCCTTGTTGATCGTATTTGAGTAATCCATTAAATATCAATCGCGTTAAGTCCCGGTCAACATCGTTGTATTGTGATAGTAGAGGATTGATCAGATTCGGTGAGCCAATCAAACCCTCGGTGTATTCGCCGCCTTGTTTCGGTACCAGTACTGAGTGTTGCCAGTAGAAAGCAAGGCCAGCACCGACTAAGCCGACGATGGTCATAATTATCGCTACGCGGAGAACGAGCCACTCCCGACTATTTAAATAATGCGGTAGTTGTTTTAATTGTGACCACGCTGGCCAACGTGACGTTGGTAGCTGACTAATTAATTGTTGATCAATTTCTGGGGATAAATTTTTATTACGGTTTAGCGAATTAGCTAAAATACGCTCAATAAATTTAATTAATGAACTTTTGGTGAAAGTTAACCAGGAAAAAAATTTTAGTTTTTTTGACACACGAATACGCCCAAGTTATTAAATAAAAATTTGAGCTAAAGCTAAAACAAAGAATAAGACAGCCAAAACAATAGTAGTAATAAAAATAATTTTTTCCGCACCTCTTTTGGTTCGATAAATAGCGTTATCACCACCGAATGCAGCGCCTAAGCCAGAACCACGGTTTTGTAACAACACTACGACAATCAAGAGGATTGAGACAATAATTTGTATAATTTGTATGGTTTGTTTCATTTCCTATATTAATTTAAGCAAACTAATGATAATAGATTAGCAGAACGTTGATCATTTGTCAATTATCCGTGGTAATGTGCACACACATATTGCACTTTCTAGTAAACTAGGGCTATATGTCAAAAACTA
>Ga0065182_1000865_pt1 | contig 12811 bp, 8 predicted proteins | sample CryGey02umfilter_2_FD_59208 | JGI IMG/M metagenome (GOLD analysis project Ga0065182, IMG submission 59208) | Groundwater microbial communities from aquifer in Utah, USA - Crystal Geyser 4/10/14 0.2 um filter (version 2) (version 2) | ecosystem: Environmental > Aquatic > Deep subsurface >...
TGCGGCGCAATGGAGGCAACAATGTCAGCGCTTCTATCCATTGTGGATCATGGAGACGAAGTGGTTTTATTTTCTCCATATTATCCGCCGCATGTTCAACAGGTATTGCTGGCTGGGGGTAAGCCTATTTTCGTTCATTTAGATGAAGCAAAAAATTGGAGCGTTGATTATGATTTACTCAATCAAGCCATAAACAAAAAGACCAAAGCGATAATTATTTGCAATCCTTCAAATCCCACGGGTAGCATTTTTTCAAAAGTTAATATGGATGGAATTATAAAAATTGCTCATGAAAGAAATTTATTTGTCATAAACGATGAAACGTATAATTTTCTCGTATATGATAGTGAGAAATTTTGTAGCCCTCTGCATTTTCCAGACAAAATTCAAGACCGCTTGATAAGTTGTTTCAGTTTCTCCAAAGAATTCGCAATAACGGGGATGCGAGTTGGTTATATGTTGGCTCCTGAGAGGATAATTGAAAAAGCCGCAAAAATACACGACGCTTTAACCATTTGCGCCCCTACCCTGTCTCAAAAGATAGCTTTATTGATGCTCAGTCATAGGGGTAACTGGAGTAAGGATTATTTAGATCAATTTAAAAAGAAAAGAAAGATAATTCTGGATAAACTGGATAAAGATTTCTTTTCATATAGCCTTCCTGAGGGTGCTTATTATTTTTTTGTAAGATACAATAAAAATATTCCTTCCAAAAAAATGGCTTTAAGATTGCTGCACGAAGCAAAAATCATCACGATTCCAGGGGAAGGCTTTGGTGAGAATTGGAATAGGCATCTTCGCCTTTCTTTTGCCGGAGGAGAAGATGAACTCGCAGCAGCTATTGATATATTGAATCAGTGGATGTCAAAAAACTAATCGCATTTACACATGCCATGTTTCCGCCCCAAAAGAGACAAAGGGACTTCTGGCGGGCAGGCAAAAAGAAAAAGGGGTGTGGGGAAAATGAATTTTTGCCTGCCCGCCCTTTCAAACTTGAAAATTTGTACGTTGTTTTTCTTCGCGCCGCCCGCCCCTTTTCGGGCGCGCGATGGGTTCGCCAGCGTGCGTTGCCCCCTTTCAACGCACGCTGGCACGGGTCAGGGGAAATTTTTCAAAAATTCTCTGGAGGCTAGCCTCCAGTTCCTCTAAAATATGTTCGAGCTGTGTTGTATAACTCCACCAAAAATAGCTATTTGGAAGGAAGTTTGTTTTTACTCCTTTGGCTTTTTGCTGCATTGGATGGCTACGTTTTCTGTGCCGCCGTACAGTCTGTATGGCTTTTTGCTGCGAAATTCAGTTGTTTCGCATGTTACTATTAGGGAGCCCATAATGCCATCGCCGGCCCAAGTGCAGCCTGCGGGGACTGTGCATGAGCTTGGCATGATTGGTCCAATATTGCACTTGGCGACTATTGTGTCGTCATTATTGGCAATGCTTTGGCTATTTTTTGCTAACTCTGGTATCGCCGGGGTGGTTGATTTATTTGCGGGAGATTCCTTGGATTGTCGACTATTCGACGTTTCCGGTGGATTGGTTGACGTATGCCAATTTCTAGCTGCTTGAATGGCTATGGCTCCGACTAATGTAATTGCTCCTGCTACAGCGGCGATATTCTGCCACTTAGTATTTGCGGAGGAAATAGGTGGTATATGTGCTTCTTTATCCTGATTTAATAATGTCAAATCCGGGTTTTTAATGGGCTCGTCTATGGATTGTTGTATTTTGCTTCCGAGTTGTAATTGTTCCGGAGTTACTTGTAATTGATCGTATGTAAACCAATTATTTTCTATGCCTTCATTTATGACTTTTAATGATTTTTCCGGATTTGTGGCAATGCCGGTGCGGATTTCTTGTGCCAGGATTTTGGCTGTTGAAATAAAGAGCTCTTCCCATTCCAGGAAGTAATCTTCCCAGGATTTTGTTGAACCGGCTGCGATTATTGTAATATTTTCGCCCGGAATTGTTACCTCATCGCCTTTAATACATATGTCGTATTTGGAATCTGCCATAAGTGTTCTTAGCTCCTTGTTCATTACTAAAGGAAAGGTTTCGGACATTTCCTTTAGAGTATCCAGCTTGCTCATGTCTACGGATTTTGCTTTCAGTAATGTTGAATGAATTGAAGCTGCCTTTTTCAATAGCTCTTGCAGCTTTGCCTGTTGCCTTCTTGATGCTATTGCTGCATTAAATAGTGCTAATTTGGCTAAAGAATCTTCATCCTTTATTTGTTCAAATACAACTTCGATTTCGTCTTTTACTTCATTGGTTATGCTTGCTAGAGTATTTTTAATTTTCGGTTCCAGCCCTCTTGTAAAACCAATGCCATTTTGTTTGTCAAAATATACCAGGCTATGTAGTCTGCGGGTTGCTTGAATCACTTCTTTGCTTGTTTCTCCTTTTTCATTAATAAGCTCTTCTATCCATTCAAGAATATCCTGTACATTAGCTCTCAATGAATTACGCAATTCTAATATTCCGGCTGTATCCGCTGCGGAAAGTTGATGTTCCGGTTCAATAATTATATGAGTTCTGTATTTGTCCGGATCTAAGTGAATGCCGCAATCTGGGGATGGGCCGATTATTAAGGAATATCTAGAGTTATATGGATCTTGATCTGCTCCCGAGTCCCATTGGCGTAGAAGTGGTATTGGGCCGGATGTTGGTTTTCCATGTTTATCAGTCATGAAGGCCATTGGGAAGGTTTTAATTCCATCCGAGGGCATTTCATCAATCGAAATGGATGGAGATGAATCTAAAGATTCAGGGGTAAGAGAAGCGTAAACTTGTACTCCCTGGCTGCCAGGGTGTACTTCTATGGTTGGTCTGCTTACTTCTATGGTTGGCCTGTCTTCACCTGTGGGGACTTCCATTGTTGGCCTGTCTTCTGTATTTGTGGGCTTTTCCGGCATTTGTTATTTTGGTGATTTTTATAATGGAGCGCAAGATACTGACAAAAACACCTTTTGTCAAGGATTGTTTGGTGTGGTTATTGCATTAAAGGGCGCGGCGCGGATGCGCCGCGCCCTTTGTTTTATGCGCTTATTTTTCTATTATTATCGGTAGTATAAGTGGTGATCTTTCTATTTTTTTGTGCACCAGCTTATCTATGCTGTCACGCAGGTATTTTTTGACTTCGCTGCGCTTTAAGTCGGCACGTTTTCCAATTATTTCCGTATAGTTTTTATTTGTTATGTCCGCTATTTCTTTCACGAGTACTTCTGATTCTTTCATGAATACAAATCCGCGGGAAATGACTTCTATTTCACCTTTTATCTTCTTTGTCTTTTCATCAACGGTTATTAGTATTACAAGAACGCCGTTTTCTGCCAGGGTCTGGCGGTCCATTATGACTTGAGCGCCAATATCGCCGACTCCAAGGCCGTCTATCATGACGTATTTGATTTCAATTACGTCTCCTTTATTTATTACTTCGTTGTTTTCGATATCCAGGATTCCGCCGTTTTCTATTATTATGCCTTGTTCATCCGAATATCCAAGAGAAGTTGCCAGTTCTTTGCATCCTACTCTCATAAAGTATTCTCCGTGGATTGGTACAACTGTTTTTGCTTTTACTAATGTCATCATTAGTTTTAGGTCTTCCTGCTGCGCGTGACCGGATGTGTGAACATCCATAATTTGGTTGTTTATTATTCGCGCGCCAAGGCGTGATAGGTTGTTTATTACGGTAGTTATTGCCCGTTCGTTTCCCGGAATCGGGGAGGATGAAAGGATTACCGTGTCGCCTTTGGTTATTTTTATTTTGCTGTGTTCCTCTAAAGACATACGGCTGAGCGCAGCCATATCTTCGCCCTGACTGCCGGTTGTTAGGACTATGGTTTTTTCTTTTGGTATTTTCTTTGCTTTATATAGGTCGTACGCCAGTCCTTGGGGGACGCGCAGGTATCCTATTTTGCTGGCAATGGCGAAGTTATCTATTAAACTGCGGCCACTAAGGATTATTTTGCGATCGTATTTTACCGCTATGTTTATTATTTGCTGTAATCGCCCAATCTGCGAAGAGAAAGATGCGATTATTATGCGGCCTTCTGTGTTTTTTACCACTGAATCCAGTGATTCTCCGATTTTCTGTTCTGTGATTGTGTGGCCCGGCTTTAGGGCGTTGGTTGAATCTATGAAAAGCGCTGCAATGTCCTGATGGGCAAGTGCGCTGATTTTGTCGAATTCCGCTGGCATTTGGTGACCTGACGGCGTTAGGTCGAACTTGAAATCACCCGTGTGGACAATGTTTCCGGCCGGGGTTTTTACAACTACACCAACTGCATCCGGGATGCTGTGATTTACTCCAAAGAAGCTTATATTGAATGCTCCAAGCTGGAGTGTGTCTTTTGCGGTTATTATTTTTATTTTCGACTGATTGATCAAGCCGAATTCTTCGAGTTGTTTTTGTACCAAGCTCATTGTTAGCTGCGTACCGTACATTTGCGGATATTTTAGCTCCGGAATAAGGTATGAAGCGGCTCCAATGTGGTCTAAATGGCCGTGGGTAAAGATAATTCCTTTTATTCTATCTTCTTTTCCTTTTAGATAGCTCATGTCCGGGATTATGTAATCTACTCCAAGAAGGTCTGCTTCCGGGAATTGGAATCCCATGTCTATAATTATGATGTCCTGGTCGTATTCTAAGACCATGCAATTTTTGCCGACTTCATTAAGTCCGCCAATTGCGATTATACGTAGTTTCCCGCGATAATTTCCGCGGGTTGTTGGAATGTATTTGGTTGGTTGGCTTTGCGCCGGGCGCGGGCCATTATGTAGGACGCGCTGACCCTGTGGAACGGGACTCCTTTGCCCTTGCGGGCGCGGGCCGTTATGTGAGGGGCGCTGAGTATGTCTAAATGGTCTACCGCCGCGCTGCGCGGGATGTGATTGTTTTGCCGGTTGCACGGGTTGTGCTGGCTTTGCCGGTTGCACGAGTTGTGCTGGCCTTGCCGGTTGCACGGGTTGTGCTGGCTTTGCCGGTTGCACGGGTTGTGCTGACTTTGCGGGTTGCACGGGTGCTTTTTGAGGGACACTTTGTGCCTGAGTTGTATGTTTTTGTTCCGCCGGAGCGGAGGTTTGGGGTCTTGGCCCCTTTTGGAAAAATCGCTTTTTCTGTTCGATTTTTTGTTCTACCGGCTTGCTGCCACCCTGTAATGTCTGTTTTAGCCAGCTATCCAGTTTGCTCTGTCTGTCAGAGCTTTCGTCCTTATTGTTCGTCATGTAACGCTTAAAGGTTATGTAATAATGTTGATTATTTCGTCCGCTGACGCCGCAGCAAAACGAATGTTTTCATATAATGATACCCTATTCCCGTCTTTTCTCCTAATGTTGTCCTCCCGTATTGTACATGCGGGGGTTCTTTTCGGGACCGATTGCGCTTGACATGGGAGCCATATTTGTGTCAAGTATGAAGCGCTTGTGGAAATAAAATTTGCTAGTAAACTTTATGCTATCATTGGCTGCTTTTATTTATATATATGAAAAAATCTAGAAAGATCCACTATCTCGTCACGGCCGTACTTGTGATGAGTTTGGTCATTGGAATCGCATTAAATTTTTCCGGAGATATGTTCCAGGGATATTTTGGCGGAGCAATAGTAAAAAAGAGCGTTATTCAACCGCTCAAACGAGTAAACTACAATACTGTTAAATTTGAAAGCAGTAAAAGCGGCTGTAACCAGAATCATTTCAAAATGGCCATAATTCTGTTGCACAGGAATACGGACAACGTGAACGAATTGCTGGCCAAGCTGGAAAAAGATAAAACCAAGATCGGCCCTGCTTTCGCAAAGGCGACATTGGGACTTGGCAAAATGGATGTCGACAGCGATATATTCCCAATAAACGTGGATGAAAAGGATGTAGTCCTGGATTATTATGCGAACCAACCGGAATGGATAGATAAAGAAGTAGACCCGGTGAAAGTTTCCAAGATTTTCTATGAAACGCACAAAGATGACTACGATTTTCTGGTTTTCGCCAAATCTTTTGAAACGGTCATGAAAGCATCACAATATTTTCCTATAAAAGCCATTGTGGAAGGAATCGGACTACCCACATTTAATTGGGCCGCCTTTTACGGAAGTCAGGGCAAATTATTAGGCGAGGTGATTCTGCAAACACATTTTGAAGGTTATCTTTTCGTTGATACGCTTTTTCATGAAATTGGACATCTGCACTGTTGTTTCGCGGGCGACCCTTTCAGCCGCGGCAAGAACAACGCAAAACTCGAAATACGCGATACTAATGCCCATCTGGTTTATCCGGGCTCACCATATCCCTCATACTCACTGATGGGAGCAATGCACTGGGAACCGAACAATGACGGGACATACAGAATAGAAAACAAACCGAATTCCAGCCCACCTCCCATGTATCATCCTTTTGAACTGTATTTCATGGGACTACTCCCAAAAGAAGAATATGGCAAAAAATATCCTGTATATGACAGGGGTATTAACGGCGTGGAAGAGGATAAGTCCCAAAACGCGACGTTGTATAAACAAGTGAGCGTGAACGATATAATTGCGGTTATGGGGGAAAGAAAGTGTATAGAATTACAACCTTTGTATTTTCCCTTTAATGGGTGGTTTCGCAGGTTTGAATTAAAAGGATTTTCGTAAAACAAAAGAATCACCTCATCAATCAAGGCCTGCTGCCTGGAATTTAACTTCCTGTATTGTTTTGTAAAATTTTTATGCCTAAATAACTGCATTATTTCTTTAAACTACCAATAAACTCTTCCGCTGAATTAAATGGGCCCTCCAAATTCTTTTTTTGTGCTGCATCGCGCACGGCCATATCCAGTGCTTTTTGCTCCTTTGAAGTAAAATTATTTTCATCTTTTGTCATCATCACTGTTGTAATTTGGATCTTGCCATCAGCAAAATCATTCAAAAGAATCCGGGCTACGCCGGAAAGGCTCAAATGCATCTTCTGCGCCATTTGTTCTGCTTTTTGTTTTGTCGCTTTGTCGATGGAAAGGGTTGTTTGATCTTTAGCCATAATTATTATATAGAAACTATGAAATTATATGAATATTATATAAAAATCATGGATTGAAGTCAAATTTAAGTTCAAAAACTGACAAGTGCGCGAAGAAGGGATTTGTTTTACAATGGGGCGCGATGGATAAAAAGAGCAAAATCGGGATTTTGGGGGGCGGCGTGGAAGGGCTTGCGGTTGCTGAATATTTGGCGGCGCATGGCTACAAGGACGTTACCCTGTATGACGAAAAAACTGTTTTAGAGGGGGCGGATGGCGGCTCTATAAGCGGGGCGCCGCCCGTTCCCGTTGTTTTGGGGAAGGGGGCTTTTGATTCGATTGATGAGTGCGACGCGGTTTTTAGGAGTCCCGGTATTCATCCCGACAGGTTGAAAGGTTTTGGAGGGGAGATTACGAGTACGATTCGTTTTTTTATGGAAAATAGGAAGGGGAAGGTGATTGGGGTTACGGGGACGAAGGGCAAGGGGACGACCAGTGCGCTGATTTATGAGATTTTGAAAGAGGATTCCCGTGATGCTTATTTGGGTGGGAATATTGGGGAGTCGCCTTTGAATTTTTTGGATGATTTGAAGGAAGATTCTTTGACGGTTTTGGAGCTTTCCAGCTTTCAGCTGCAGGATCTTACGGTTAGTCCGGATGTGGCGGTGGTTTTAATGACTACCAGCGATCATATGGATTATCATAAGGATAAAGATGATTATTGGGTGGCGAAGATGCCGGTTGCGCGGTTTATGGGGGAGGACGGGATTTTGATTGTTAATAAGGATTATGATTACGCGGAGTCGTTTTTGGGGCTGGGGAAGGGGAAAAAGTTGATGGTGAGTACGAAAGGTATGGTTGAAAAAGGGGCGTTTTTGTCTTCCGGGAGGATTCTTTTTATGTCTTGTGATGGTGGGATGTGTAGGCGTGAGGTGATTTTGGAGACGGCGCAGGTGGCTTTGCCGGGGCCGCATAATTTGGAGAATGTGCTGGCGGCTGTTTGCGTGGCAATGTCTTTGGATGTGTCGATTGATGTTATTGCTAAGGTTGTTTATAGGTTTTCCGGGCTTGAGCACCGGCTGGAATTTGTGGATGAGGTGGGCGGCGTCAAGTTTTATAATGATTCTTTTTCGACTACGCCGGAGACGTGCGTGGCGGCGGCGAGGGCTTTTGATGCTCCTACTTTCTTGATTTGCGGGGGTAGTGAGAAGTTTTCTGATTACTCGGATTGGGCGCGGGAATTGCAGGAGAATATGAATGTTAAGGCGGTTTTTTTGATAGGTGATACGGCTGGGAGGATGGAGGAAGCGCTGGATATGGCGGCGATGAGGGAAAAGGTCGGGATTGTGGGAAAAGAGACTGCGAAAAATAAAGCCGGCGCACCGTTTGCGCTGAAGGTTTATAGGTGCGGGAATTTGGAGGAGGCGGTGAGTTTAGCGCGCGCGGCAGCGCGCGCGGGGGACTTTGTTATTATGTCGCCGGCGGCGGCGAGCTTTGGTTTATTTAAGAATTATAAAGAGCGCGGAAAGCGATTTCGTGGGCTTGTCCGCGCTCTTTAGTATGTTTAATGAAGAGATTGTTTAAGCAACTTGCCTTATTGTGATCTTTACTGCGGCTGCAGAGTTTGCTCTTATTCTGTCCATTATCTGCTCCATAGTAGTTTCTTCTCTGCTATCTTTAGGTTTTTGTGCTTCAGCCCTAATGTCAATTAGGCGCATAAGTACTCTGGCATTAAACCCGGCTCGTTTTGCAGTATTGGTGGGTGCATCCAACTCTTCGGCTTGTGTAAGGGCGTATACGTCAGGATGGAAAAGGTAATCCTTTAGATCTGCGCCTGAGATTTGTTGATTCGATGCATCACGCGCTTCAGCTTGTTCAAGCGCATGTACTTCGGGATGATTTAGGTGGTCATTCATGTTATTCATGTTTTAAAGAATTAATGATTATTAAGAGTATGACTCTAGCATCTTATCCTTATTCTGTCAAGGGTTATTATTGACAATAATTAAAAATGTTCAGATCTATACAATCTGAAACGGGTGCGTTTATTACCAACATCGAAAATTATCCCTTTGATTTTTCCCAGGATTTGAACTCTTTGGACTGTTTAAAGTGGTCCCATTCGTTATTAAGGGCTGTCATTTGGCTGCCATAAAGGTTGTAGTATTTGTTCGCTTTTTCGGCGTTTTCTATGTATTTTTTGGCGTGTTCGTAGGCCTGTTTTCTGTATGCTAAGAACTGTCCGGATTTATCTTCGAAGAGTTCTCTTGTGTGGATTATGGCTATTCTGGCCAGTTTTACGTAGACCATAGAGGCTAGGCGGGTGAATTCGCGGGTTTGTTCTGTTACGTCTTCTCCTGCGGCTTTTTTGGCTTTTAGTGCGTAGAAGACTTCGTGGACTACTCGTTTTGCGGGGTATGAATGGGTGTACATGCCTGGTATAAAGCGTTGATTTTGGTATTCTGCGTATAGGTAATCGTGGCTTGCTGTAAATAATGTTTCGTCCATTATGTTTGTGGCGAGTCGTTTAAGAGGATCGAGTGGATCTTTTGGTTTTACTTTTTCTAAAGCGGCTTTTCGCTCGGCCTCCGGTTTTAAGGGGGCACCTACATTAACTCTTTCAACCGGTTTTCCGCTAATGGTAGTTGTGCCGAGCTCATGATCTTCGCCTCCCGGCCAGTATTTTTCGTTGGAGAGATTGCCGGCTTCGTAGCCGTTTGCGGCGTTTATTCCCATGATTGCGGCGTTTACGGCCAGTTCGTTGCCTTTTTCGTTTAGAAGCTGACTCGGATTAGTGCTTAGGAATGCTTTGTTTGTGCTCATAGTGTCGCGCGCTTGTGTTGCATCGCCCAAATCTACAACCGAAGTTACCAGGCCTTGATCTTTGAATTTGCATAGTGCTTCCCAGTATTTGTTCCTGTTTTTGTATGCCAGGTCGCGATTTTTGTATTCAAAATTCCAGACTTTTAGCGGTGATAATACTGTTACTTTTATTCCGAGTTGATTTAGTCTTGTTAGCAGTTTTCCTGTATCTTCAACGTGTTTTTCTGGGGGGACGGCGGATCCGAATAGATCAGGGTCAAAGGAAATTACCGCGGATGCTCCTTGCAATGAATCTGGTGTAACTGTTTTTATTTGTTGTTCGAAATTTTGTAAAACTGTTTGCGGATCTGCACCCGGGACGTAGTTGATGTTGGCTTTTGATCCTTCCGGTACACGAAAATTTTTGGCGATTCCTTCGCTTATATGCCCGCCAAGTGTGAATACTTGGCTTTCTACCATTAATTCGGGGCGGTCTAAGAGGGAAGGTCGAATTTTTGGCGCGCGCATAATAGGGGATACTCTTTCGGAGTATTTTTTATCCCACAAATAGTTGGCTTGTATTTCGGTGTTGTGCTGTTTTAAATAGGTTTCACGCTGCGCAGGGGGGAGGTTTTTGTATTCATTTCTGTGTTTGAAAGAGAGGAATCTAAAGGGGGCTTTATTGTCGGCTTTTTCGTAGAGATAGTATGATCCGTAGTTTTTGTCGTAGTTTTTGGCCTCGAAAAGGTCTTTGTTTTCTAAGACGGACTGTGCTTTTTCTTTTTCCGGTTGGGATTCTACGTTTACCGGGATTCCATGTGGTTTTGGGAGTGTTTCGCGCTGCTCCGGTTTTTGGCTTTCGTGATGCGGTAGATCCGGCCCGCCAATATGGAAGACGAGTCTTGCAGGGAAAGTGGAAATGCCAAAATGTTGTTTTTGTTTATGCATCGTTGAATTATAGCATAAAAAGGCATTGGCGGAAAGTGCCAAGGGGTTAATGGGTTTTATTGATTGTATTTATTTTATTCAATGCCGCCGTCGGGCTCTATTGGATTTGTGTCGGGCTCTTTTTTGAGTAGCATCAACATGTCTTTGGTTATTACTTTCATGCCAAAAAGAAGACCTATGTAAATGATTCCGCCAAGTGGGATGAGGAGGAGGATGTTTTTATTTTGAAGACCAAGAATGTGGTAGGTGGGTTCTTTTAGAAAGTATATTGAAACGCCCATGACTATTGACGCAAAAATGATTTTGAAAGCGTTGGTTAGGTTGATTTTGAAATCCAGGTATTTTTTGGCAAAAAGAAATGCGGCGATTGCAACGAACATTTCGACTGTTATGTCTGTTATGGCGGCACCACGGGCTCCTATGTACGGGATTAGGAAAAAGTTTAGTATTATTGCCAAAATCGCTCCGCTTCCGTTTATGTAGAGGAGTTTATTTTGTCTTCCTATCGCTACAAGAATGAATCCGAAAAGGGTGTTAATAAATGAGAAGGCTAGGGCGAAAATTACTATTTGCAGTGCTAAATCGGAGCCGTAGAATCCTTCCGAAATGCGGCTTAGGAATTTGTCGCTGGAGAGGAGGTAAATTACTTGATAAGAGATTACCGACATTCCGACGCCCATGGGGATTCCGCCCATTACGAGGGCATCGAATGAGTATTGGATGACTTTTTTGTACTGGTCGGTTTTTTCTTTTAGAGTTTTGGTTAGTGTTGGAAGAACTGCGTTCATGAAGTATAGAGGCAAGATTGCTATGGCTTCTAAAATGCGTAAGGGGAGGCCGTAAAGGGCGGTCTGCTCGGGGCCGGCCAGGGGGAGGAGCATTATGGATCCGATGCGGAAGTAGAGGTTGTTTAATATGAGTGCAAGGCCGTATGGAAGGGATTTTATGACCACTTTTTTTATGAACGACCAGTCGAACTGGTAGCGAATATTGGCGTATTTTCGAGCGTAATAGTAGGTTACGGCGAACATGGAAGCGTTACCTAACACTCCGGCGAAAAAGAGGTGATAGAATCCTGCTTCACCTACTCCCGGGTTCCAGGCGAAAATGACGTAAACCATGTATGCAAGGGCGACTATTTTGCCGACGATTGAAGCACCGGCGTTGTATTGCATTTTGTAGTTTACCTGTAGAACAGTGGAAACCGTGCCTGTTAGAAGGGCGAAAATGGTTGCGCTTGCTCCGACCGCGACGGCCAGGGGGAGCATGATGTCTGTTCCTTTTGGAAAGTAGAAAAAGGATGTTATTAAGGCTAGTCCCATGGTGCAAAAGACCAAAATGGTGCGAATGCTTAAGACGTTGCCGATGATTTTTTCTATGCTTTGTTCGTCGCGCGCCATTTCGCGGACGGCGATTGTGTAAAGGCCCATGTCTGATGCTATACCGAAAAATGCGATGAAGTCGTATACACCGGTGTAGTAGCCGTAGCCTTTTACCTGCAGGTAGTTGGTGATGATTTTGACCGTTATGAAGCCGATTATGGCTAGTACTCCTTTGGCGGCGATTTGGGCGCCGGTGTTCATTAGGATTTTTCTTGCGACGGAAGACATGGGGGGGGGTTATTTGCCCGCATACTTTAGCATGAAATTTAATATATTGCTCCGGCTGGGGAGGGAAGAAAATATTTTCGAAATCAAGTGTCGCGGTTCGGTGAGGCGCACATGTGCGCCTCACCGAATGTCTGGGGATCATGATCCCCCGACAGCGACACAGTTGTTTCGAAAATATTTTCTTCCCTCCCCCGCCACACAAGTTTCTTTTTTTCAGGTGGTGTCGGGCGCATACTCTGTAAATGAGTGCTCTTTGTTGTGATATAATGGTTGTATGATTGAACATAAAGAAAAATTGGAGGGGATTGCGGGGGAGATTTTGGCGGCGCTTAAGAAGATTGATATTAAGGCTATGGAAAGCCGAATTGCTGAGTTGACTTTATTGTCACAGGAGGCGGATTTTTGGACGGATCAGGAGCGGGCGCAGAATATTTCCAAGGAGCTTAGTGATCTTAATAAAGAGGCTA
>Ga0065182_1000891_pt1 | contig 12668 bp, 8 predicted proteins | sample CryGey02umfilter_2_FD_59208 | JGI IMG/M metagenome (GOLD analysis project Ga0065182, IMG submission 59208) | Groundwater microbial communities from aquifer in Utah, USA - Crystal Geyser 4/10/14 0.2 um filter (version 2) (version 2) | ecosystem: Environmental > Aquatic > Deep subsurface >...
CCTCTCTTTTTTCATCTTCGTTTTTGAAATCATATCGGATACCAGACTTTGCACCACCAATCTCCGGACCAGAAACAGTGAACTTTATCTCCATTGTCTTTGCGAGTTGTTCGACTTCTGCTCGATTACATGAGGAACTCATACGAGTGCCACCACCAGCGGCACCATTGTATAAAGAGTTTATTACCAACCACCCCTCAGCAACGCTATGACTGTCCTTCCAATGGATAATTTTTTTAGGTTTTTTTTTAAAAAATTTCTCTAACTCTAAAAACATATATTTATACAAGAAAACTACGTACTTTTAAAGTGTAAATACACTCTCACATCTCTTCCACCACCTCAATCCCCAACAAATTTAACCCACTTTCCATCACAGTCTCAACGTTCTTGATGATTCGGAGACGGAAAAGTTGGGCTTCTTCTGTAGTGGCTTGGAGAATAGGGCAGGCTTGATAAAATGAATTGAATACCTGAGCCAAATCAAAAATATATTTAGCAACCTTCGACGGATCATAGCTCTCCACCGCCTCTCTGGTGGCTTCTGGATACCTAGACAACATTAATAAAAGTCGCTTTTCCTCAGTTTTAATATCAATATCAAAAATGACTTTTGACTTTTGATTTTTGACTTTTGATTTTTTCAAAATACTTTTTATCCTGGCAACGATATACAATAAATACGGCCCACTATCACCAGAAAAACTAATCGACTCTTGCATATCAAAAGATACGTCTTGCAAGATATCAGACTTAAGCATAGCATACTTTAATACTGCTTGGGAAACTTTTTTGATTATTTCGTCCTTATTATCAAGATCATTTTCTTTCATTATTTCTCTCACGCTCTTCTCTACTTGAGCAATAAGATCTTCACCGGATATGACATTGCCAGTCCGAGAACTCATTTTTTTTTCACCTTTAAGTTGTAAATATCCTCCGGGAAGGTGGTATTCTTTACCCATAGTTGCTGGAAAAACCTGTTCGAGAGCCTTGAAAACTACTTGAAAATATCCAGTCTGTTCTTTACCTACCACGTGGATGACCATGTCTGGATGATGTTCTTGAAAATGTCTTTCTGCCAAGCCAATATCCTTACCTTCATAAGTAGGATAACCCTGGCTACTGATGAACACTCGATCATGAAACCCATATTTACTTCCTTCAAAGATAACAGCGCCATCGCTTTCTTTAAAAATTCCATTTTTGACGCCTTCTCTTACCAACTCTGTGCCTCGTTCAAAGACTTGTGATTCAAAATAAAATTGATCAAAATGTGTACCAAGTTTTTTGTAAATAGTATCAAAATAATCTAAGCTCCACTGTCTGGCCAACTGATAAACTTCTTCAATTTCTGGATCTTTGGCATATACTTTTTTATTAAATTCCGCCACTTCGCCCTTAGCCTCATCACCAGAATCAAAATGTTTGGCACCACGAGCATAAGCCTCGCCTAAAAAAGCTACTCGCTCAGCCAAAAACTTTGACTCCATATCTTTCATAATCTGTAATACCGCATCAAAAGACTGCGGTCCGTTGTCTGTAGTCTGTAATCCAAACAAAGCTTTAGCAATATGCATCCCCACATCCCCTTGATAATTGATTCGGATAACCTCATAACCAGCATTGGCAAACACACGAACCACGCTTTCACCAGTAATCAAATTTTTCAAATGTCCCAAATGAAAAACTTTGAGAGGGTTAGGACAACCAAATTCAATCAAAACTTTTTTGCCTTTACCGATCTTTAATTCACCATATTTCTCTCCGGCACTCTCAATACCATCCAAAACATAACTAGCTAATTCATTACTATCCAAAAAAAAGTTGACATAAGGACCAAAAGCTTTGACTTCAAAAATCAACGAAGATTGGCGCATATCTTCTTTGGTGAACAAATCATTGAGTTTTTGAGCCAAATCTTTGGCTACTTCTGTTGGATTTTTGCCCTCTCTTTTGGCAAACTGAAAACAAGGAAAAGCAAGATCTCCCATGTCTGCCTTGGGAGGTTGAGATAATTCAAATTCTCCTTCTAAACCAATGTTTTTAAGAGAATTAATAATTTGTTCTTTAATATTTTTTATCATACGATCCTCACAAAATACCGCTTCCCCTTCTGGATCACATCACCAGACTTTACTGCTGTATCATAACTTTCTGCTCTTTCACCATTGACCTTCACACCACCGCTATCAATATTTCTTCTGGCGTCTCCACTACCAGAACAAAATCCAGCCTCTTTCAACACAGTCACAATGTCACTGGCAGTTGGTTTTAATTTTTTGATGTCATCTGGTATTTCTTTTTTAGAAAAAGTACTTTCAAAATACTGTATTGCCTCTTGGGCTGATTTTTCTCCATGATACATGCGTACAATTTCACTAGCCAACGTTACCTTGAAATCACGAGGGTTGACGCCTTCTTTGATTTTCTTTTCAAAAGAATTAACTTCTGCCATTGGGAATCTAGTGAAATATTCAAAATAAATAATAATGAGATCATCTGGAATAGACATAATTTTTCCAAACATCTCATTTGGAATATCTGAAAAATTGATTGTATTACCCCAGCTAGAACTCATTTTGCGTCCGTCTGTGCCAACAACAATGGGATTCATAATAATATTTTGTGGTTCTTGACCAAATTTTTCTTGTAAGGCTCTGCCAGCAAGTAAATTGAAACGTTGATCTGTGCCACCAAGTTCGACGTCAGCTTTGATAGCCACAGAATCATAACCTTGCATCAAAGGATATAACAATTCTCGAAGGGAAATCCTCTTGCCGGCTTCCAGACGCTTTTTGATATTTTCGCGAGCAATGAACTCAGCAAGGGAAAACACATTGGCGTGTTCGCCTATCTCGCCATATCCAAGTTTGTTCAACCATTCAGAATTGTGCCGAAATTCTATTTTATCCAGATCAAGAAGCATGCCAACTTGTTTTTTGTAAGATGCCAAATTGGTTGAAATAATATCTCCACTTAACATCGGCCTTTCGGCATCTTTGTCTGATGTGTCGCCAATAACACCGGTGGCATCTCCAACAATAAAAACAATCTGATGACCAAGCTCTTGAAAATCACGTAATTTCAAAAGTGGAACTGAACGACCAAGATGTAAATTTGGGCTAGTCGGATCAATACCAAGTTTTATCCGAAGCTGTTTCCCGGACTCAAGTTGTTTTTTTAGATGATCTCTGTCAATTATTTCTTCGACACCTCGAGCAAGAAGTTCTTGAATTTTAGATGTATCTGTTGAAATTTTCATGTTATATTTTTTTTAAAATTGGAAATCTAATTTCAAACGTTGTATGAACAGTGCCATTTCCTATTTCTTCCCCACTGACCATCTCTGAAGTTACTTGTATTGACCCTCCCATAGACGCAATGAGTATATCAGCCTGAGCCAACCCGAGACCCTTCCCATCATTACCAGTAAACCCTTCTTTAAAGATACTCTGTTGTACCTCTTTTGTCATACCTTTTCCATCATCGCCGACGGTGATCACCAATTCATTTCCATCTACAAAAACCTTCATACTTACATTTTTTGCCTGTATACTATCCCTGTCAATTGGATTCATGAGTATATTTCTCAATTTATTGAACAGCACCCCGGGACAAATCTGCAAGACAATATCTGTTGCTTCAGGTGAGACATCAAAACTGTAATTCACAACTGTACCTGACCCCGACATTATTCTGTGGTTACGATTATTATTTTTTTCTATGATAAAACTCTCCACTTCACTTAAAATAAGTGCTAGCGGTGTATTTTCAACAAACGATTCGTCGACTTCTTCACCATCAACATATCTCGCTGTTATATCCTGTGCAAGTAGATTATATCTATTCCACACAACCAAAAATGATGCCCAGTAAATCTGAATAGTACTTACGTTGGGTTTATCTTTTTGTAATTCAGTTTGTATTAATTGTAAAAAAATAAATACTTGCTCGATACCTTTCATATCATGTCTTACAAAAGATTCCAACAAACCATGGATAACATTTGTAGGCAGTGAATCAGGTATCAACAATGATTGAAGGAGCATAAAAATTTCTTTTATCTCTTCAATTTCACTATTGTGTATTACTTTCTCAACTTTTTTGACATCACTATCAATCTGACGCAACTGTGGAAGTATCAGCTCGCAAGCAATCTGTAAACGTTCTGGCTTATTTTTTTCTTGAGATCTACTATCAAGAGCTTCGTCCAAAATATCATGCCCCGTTTTTCCATATTCATCTACTCCTTGGTGATTAAGATATTCTACCATAGAATTACGTTGGTAAATACAATAAATCCTCCCATTATACTGCAAAATTAAAAAATAATTTTTTAATCTCTCTACTCCTCACATGCCATAACCTGCACATCTACACTATGTAAATCTTTAACCACTACTTCCATAAACCGTTTTTCTGGCGCATCCTCGATAGAATTATTTTTTTCAGACTTTTCGAGTAATTCTATCGATGCAGACACAATAATATCTGGGTTACCTTCTGTACAATCTGGCATTTTTTCGTTCACTATATTCTGCACTTCAGAAGAATTGATATAGACCGGTAAGCCATTGGCCATTTTGATTACGTCACTACTCCAATCCAATACTGCCTCGCCAAATCCGCCCATCCATCCGTTGGATATTTTGAAGACTGCTTCTTGGGGGCTGACTGTTGGTGAAAACTGCTCGGCAACTTCTCCATCATCATTAGGAGGTGTGACATCATTTTTGATATTTGTGTTGTCTTGTGGTCTACGTAAAGGTGTAGGCATGTACGAATCACTACCAACAGCATCTACGCTATTTGGTGCACAGTCTAGGGCAGCATCATATATCTGTTGTATATCTAGTATATATGTATCATCTGTTTCTTGTAAAATCGTCTGGGCAAATATACCTGCTACGGCATCACCAATAACACATTCTTTATCTCCTCCAGCAATCACAAACACATCATCCATATCTCCTTTTTCTACATAAAGTACTTTGTTATTCAACTTCTTCAGTTCTATGCCACCCCATGCTTCTAGTACAGGAAATGTTCGCTGTCCAACATCTGACCAACCATTTCCCACGTATACCACAACATCTTGTGGTTCGCTTGTTTCTACCACTTGTGAAAGCTTGTTTGAATCATCGCTATTACTCTCAGATTTTGGTGTACTTTTTTGTAGCACGCAACCAGATGCTACTAGTACAAAACTGATAATGAAAATAAGTGTGTATTTCATATGTACAATATAAAATAAATAAAATGTTAAGAAAAATTTTCTAATTGATGTGCCAATTTTTTCAACTTACTTTTCCCCTCTTCCAATTTTTCTTTTTCTTGCTTGACGACTTCTGTTGGTGCATTATCAACAAATTGTTTGTTACCAAGTTTTTTATCAAGACCAGTCACATATCCTGAAAGTTGTTTCATCTCTTTTTGAAGACGGTCTTTTTCTTTTGCAAAATCAACAACACCTTCAAGATTGATGAATACTTCTACACCACTTTCAACAAAAGCAACAGATTGTACAGGTTTTTCAATCTTAGTTTCAATCGTAATATTTTCTAATCGTGCTAATTTTTTAATGACCTCCACATTTTCTCGCAATATGTCTTTTTTATCACCTGCTGAAATTATTACATTTAATTTTTTAGCGGGGTCTATTTTGTAATCTGAGCGAAGAAAACGGATATTAGTAATTACATTCTGAATTATACCAAACGATGCTGGGTCTGTCACATCACTTGATGCCCCAAAAAATGGACGGTCTTTCAATTTCTTAACATCTTCATTAGATACATCTATCGGCCACCTACTGATCATCAACATCTCATGTTCACCATAAATTTCTGTCCAAATTTGTTCTGTCACAAATGGCATAAAGGGATGCCAGAGTTTCAAAATAGTATTTAAAATATAATTTAAGATTTCACTTTTATCTCCTTCAATTTTGGCAATTTCCAAATACCAATCAGCAAGGTCGTCCCAAGTAAATGCACGAAGATTTTCTCCAGCAGAAGAAAAATTAAATTTTTCTAAATCTGTTGTTACTCTACATAATACATCTTTTAAACACCATAAAATCCATTCATCTGCCAATGTTTTTACTTCTGGTTTTTCTATATTTATATTTGATTCATTAATATTTAAAAGCATAAAACGCGACATGTTCCAAAGTTTGTTTGCAAAATTTCTAAAACTTCCAATTTTCTCTTCACTCAATTTTGAATCATTCCCTGGAGATGATCCAATGACAAGCGACAATCTCACTGCATCAGTACCAAATTTTTGCGACACATCCAGCGGGTCTATAATGTTATCAAGTGATTTACTCATTTTTCTTCCCTGGTCATCACGCACAAGACCGTGCAGGTATACTGTCTTGAACGGAATTTCCTCACGCAGATAGGTTGTCATGAGGATCATACGAACAACCCAAAATGTCAAAATATCATATCCTGTCTCAAGAACACTGGTCGGATGATATGTCTTCAGGTCATCTGTCTCTTCGTCAATACCACCAAGTGGTGTAAAGCTAAACATTCCAGCACTAAACCACGTATCAAGAGTGTCTGAATCTTGTTCCCATCCATCTCCTTCTGGAGCGTCTACACCAACGTACACTTCATCACCACGATACCATGCAGGTACACGATGACCATACCAAAGCTGTCTAGACAAACACCAGTCAAGCAAATTATCAACCCAGTTAAAATAACTCTTTTCAAATCGTTCTGGAAGAATGTCAATATTCTTGTTACGAACGACATGTTGGAGAACTTTCTTCAAGGTAACTTCTTGTTTATTTTCGATACCATCAATTTTTGAATTTTTTATTTTGAATGTTTTATTTACGTCGACCCACCACTGCTTCATAATCTGTGGCTCAATCAGCCCACCACCACGGCTATTGGTAGCGATACTATGCATGTACTCCTCATCGACTTTTACAAGTAAACCTTTTTCTTTTAGTTTTTCAACAATCTTTGGTCGTGCATCGAGAATATGCATACCAGCGAACTCTCCTGCAATAGAAAGAAGATTACCATTAAAATCAATAACTTGCTCTTTATCAAGTTTGTGTCTTTCTGCAATAAAAAAGTCTGTAGCATCATGCCATGGGGTAATTGTCATGACGCCAGTACCAAATGCCATATCAACCGCTTCGTCTTTTATAATCGTTGCCACTATTTTTCCATTAATCCACTCACATTCAAATGCGTCGCCATCTTTGTACTCGGCATATCGTTTATCATCTGGATGCATGACGACATATTTATCACCAAACTTAGTTTCCGGTCGAGATGTACCGATCACGAATGGCCCATATTGAAAATAATAAAATGGAGCTTTTTCTTCTTTTCTATTTACTTCAATGTCCGATACATTTGACTGCATCTTCGGATCCCAATTCACAATTCTGTCTCCCCGATAAATCAACCCATCATCATACATTTTTTTAAATGCTTTGCGTACGGCAAGGTTTCTTTTTTTATCAAGAGAATAATATTCACGAGACCAATCCATGGATGTTCCCATTTTCTTTGCTTGATTCACAATTCTGTCATGGCTATCTTGGGCAAATTGTTCCACGCGTTTTAAAAAAGCTTCACGACCAAGATCATGTCGTGTTTTTTTTTCTTCATCCCATAATTTTCGTTCCACCTTCTCTTGTGTTGCGATTGCAGCATGATCTGTACCCGGAATCCAGAGCGTTCTGTCACCTTTCATACGATGATACCGCACCATAATATCTTCTATGGCAAGCATGACCGCATGACCAATATGCAAAGTACCTGTAACATTTGGTGGCGGAAGGACAATACTAAAAGGTTCAGCATCTGCCTTTGTAATTCCTTTTTCTATGCATTTATCTGGATTAAAAAAACCGCTCTCTTCCCATTTCTGATAGATAGCATCTTCGTATTGTTTCGGTTCGTAGGTTTTTGGTAGTTCTTTCATAATTATTATAAATCTCTTAATTCTTTTTTATCAATCCACTTTCTCTTTATAATTGATAGAGACAAAGTAGACAAATACCAGCCAAAAGCTGGAACAAGAGCCTTAAGTAAAGGATTTGTATCTTCAATATTGACCAACCAGAGTGCTGCTACTATATAAGTAATAACAAAAATTACTACCTTACGCATCGCACTTGTCTCCCAAGCTTTGTCAGCCTCAACACGTTGATTCCTTTTTTTAATTTCTTTGAGCTCATTTTCTACTGTTTCAAGTCTGTATTCTATAGTCATACATGAAATAAATTATGTACTACTTGATAAATGGTATATGATTCATGCCAAAATTGCAAGTAAAAGGACTTATTTTAACCATAAAACGCCTTTGGGCTTATAAACAACAAAACTATTGACAACTTAGCCAAAAATTGATATTATTTTCTATTAAGCTCATCTAGCAGACAAACCATCCTAGTGTGGCTATGCTGGTTATTTTTGTTTAAATATAAAGAACAACAAGATGTCATTAAACGAAGCAGAACAAATACGTCAACTTTTGGAACAGAAAAAACATATTCTGATCACGTTTCGAAAAGATTACACGGGAGATTCAATAGCCAGCGCGATAGCCTTGCTTTTGTTTCTCAAAGGTATGGAAAAACGAGCTGATATAATCTGCGAGGGTTTTGAATTACCTAAAAAATTTGCCTTCCTCCGCCGTTCAGATCGCATCAAAAAAGCTTTTTCCCATCTCCAAAAATTCGTCATTAATGTCGATACTACAGAAACAGGTTTGGAAGAACTAAGTTATGATCTCAAAAATGAGAAGCTAAGAATATTTATCACTCCCAAAAAAGGCTTCCTAACTCGTGATAATATTCAGACTGCCCAATCTGATTTCAAATACGATCTAATTTTTACTTTAGACACTCCAAACCTAGAGTCGCTGGGTAATCTATATGACAGTAACGCAGAATTATTTTATCAGACCCCCTTGGTCAACATTGACTATCATCCAACCAACGAACACTACGGGCAAATCAATATTATAGATCTGACAGCAACTTCTACTACAGAGGTTCTTTTTGAGATATTGAAAAAAATCGAAGAAAAATTTATCACTAATCACACAGCCACAGCTATCTTGACCGGCATGATTGTCAACACCCAAAGCTTCAAATCTGGCAATGTCAAACCACACACCTTAGCATTGGCTAGCAAACTAATGGACATTGGAGCAGACAGAGAAAGAATCATTCAAAATCTTTATCAAACAAGGACTATCCCAGCCCTAAAATTATGGGGACAAGCTCTGGCTCACCTAGAAATTGATGACAGCATTGGTCTAGTCTCAACAATTATTACTCGTGATGATTTTTTGCGTTCTGGTGCATCTGAACAAGATCTATACGATATCATCAATGAACTAATCGCTAATTCTCCAGAAGCAAAAATTATACTGTTGCTTCATGAACATTCTGATAAAAATAAAAACAACGCCATCCACGGAATTATTCACACTGAAAAAGAATTTAATACCAGACGCCTTCTTCCTACTTACAAATTACAAGGAGAGCAAAACCATTCATCATTTACAATCGAAAACAAAAGTCTGAAGGAAGCAGAGAAAGAAATTAGAACCCAAATTAAGAAGAAAATTGATCAATAAATTTCCTGTAAAATAAATAAAACTCTCAAGCTAATGAGAGTTTTTTAATTTCTAATTTTGTATTAAATAAGCGCCCTTCCTGTCATCTCCTTTGGTTTGTCAAGCCCCATAATTTTTAGAACAGTAGGAGCAACATCAGCAAGCATACCTACTGGATGCATTAGACTAAGATCTCCCTCTGGTGGATCGCCAGCTGAACCTGCCTGCCCATGATACTCATTGCTAATAATGAGCAAAGGAACTGGATTTGTGCTGTGTTCTTTATCACGAGTACCAGTCTCGAGATTTATTACCTCTTCTGCATTACCGTGGTCAGCCGTAACCACCACAATGCCGTCTCTAGCAAGGGTATGTTCAACTATTATACCAAGCCCCTTATCAACTGCCTCAACCCCTTTGATAGAAGGTGCAAGCTGGCCTGTATGCGAAACCATATCAGCATTGGCATAATTGAGAATAATCACATCGTACTCTGCTTTATCAATTGCTTTCACTACTTCCTTGGTAATAATTTGAGCCGACATCTCTGGCGACTGGTCATAAGAAGAAACTTTTGGAGAAGGAATAATCTTACGGTCTTCTCCTAAAAAAGGATCTTCAATAGTGCCATTAAGAAAAAAAGTGATATGAGCGTATTTTTCTGTCTCGGCGATATGAAATTGTTTTAGACCAGCATTACTAAAGACTTCTCCTAAACAATTGTGGACAATCACAGGCTGAAAAGCGACTGTTACTGGTATTTCTTTCTCATATTCCGTCATGGTGACAAAAAATAAATCTTTGATATATTTACGCTCAAACTTACTAAATCCTGGAATCACAAAAGCTTGGGTCAGCTCTCTAGCTCGATCCGGACGAAAATTAAAAAATATCACAGCGTCACCATTTTGAATTCTAGCAGTAGGTTCTCCTGTCTCTCCAATGACGACTGGCACAAATTCTTCATCAAAAACTTCGTTGGCATACGATTCTTCAATGGCTTTGACCGGGTCTGTGGCAAATTGTGACGCAACGCCTTCTGCCATAGCTCGATAAGCTTTTTCTACTCTGTCCCATCTACTATCTCGATCCATGGCATAATACCGACCAGAGATACTAGCTATTTTTCCTTTACCAACTTCATCTATTTTCTTTTGTAATTTTTTTATAAAATCAATTCCACTGTTATAAGTGGTATCGCGACCATCTAAAATAGCATGAATATAAACATTTTTTACTCTTTTTTTCTTAGCCAAATCCAAGAGAGCATAGAGGTGTTTTTGGCTAGCATGGACATTGCCTGGACTAACTAGCCCGATAAGATGAAGAACTGTTTTTTTTTCTTTGGCATGTTCCAAAGCATCAAGAAATGCCTTGTTGGAAAAAAAAGACTTGTCAACGATATTTTTGTTGATTCGTGGTAAAGTCTGATAGTAAACACGCCCAGCCCCGATATTAAGATGTCCAACTTCTGAATTTCCCATCTCTCCAGAACGCAGTCCGACTTCGTTACCTGAGGCATAAAGAGTCATAGCTGGATATTCACGTACAAATTTGTCAAAATTTGGTGTTTTGGCTTGGGTGATGGCATTCCCCTTGCTATCTGGAGCTACACCCCAACCGTCTAAGATGACAAGAACTAATGGTTTTTTTGATTTATTTGACATAATTGTGAACGATTTTTAATTTCAAATTAATGATTTCCCAGTCATTTCTTTTGGCTGTTTGACATTCATTATTTTCAAAAGTGTCGGTGTCACATCAGCAAGAATACCATTTTTCATTTTCTTATTTTTTTTATCTTTGGTAACGAGAATACATGGTACGAGATTCAACGTATGCTCAGTCATCATTTCTCCAGTTTTAAGATTTATCATTTCGTCAGCATTGCCATGATCAGAAACAATAAGTGCTTGTCCACCATGTGCGAGAACCGTATCAATAATTTGTTTAACACAGGTATCGACAATACCAATTGCTTTTTGAGCCGCTTCATAATCCCCTGTATGACCAATCATATCTGAATTAGGAAAATTAACGCAAATAAAATTGTACGTATTTTTTTTCAAATAACCAACAATTTTATCTACCATTTTTTTGGTATTCATGCCCGGTTGTTTTGCATATGATCTTATTGGAGGAGACTTGATGAGTTCACGATGTTCCCCATTGAGTGCATCAGCAAAACCGCCATTAATAAAGTACGTAACATGCGCATATTTTTCTGTTTCAGAAATATAAAGCTGGCGATAGCTCCCATCTATAACAGCAGGCAAACAATGAACAATATCAGGACTCGGAAATGCCGTAAAAATCCCCGACAAATCTGGACCAAAATCAGTCATAGCCACAAAACGAATATGCTTTGGTACTTTTACACGCACAAATGAACCTTGATTTTTTGCATTGAAATCTTTTTGTACAAATGCTTTGGTAATTTCTCTTGCACGATCACTTCGTGCATTGAAAAAGAATAATGCATCGTTATCTTTGACAAGGGCAACAGGTTTGTTTTTTTCTACAATCACTGTCGGACAAATATATTCATCAGTATCACCACGATTATAACTCTGAGACAATGCTTCTTCAGCACTCACGGCGACACACCCTTTACCGAGTGTCATGGCATCATAGGCAGCCTGTGTTCGTTCCCAGATTTTATTTCTATCCATAGCATAAAATCGTCCACCAATCGTAGCAATCTTTTCATTGCCCGTCATGTGTGTACGAAGTTCACGCAAAAAGTCAGCGGCACCATGCGGTGATGAATCACGTCCATCTGTTATCAAATGTAAATATACTTTTTTTATTTTTTCACGACGAAATAATTCAAGCATAGCGTATAGATGCTCAGGACACGCATGCGCACTATTATTGTCAGTCAAAAGTCCCATGAGATGTACCGCCGTATTATATTTTTTGACATGATACAAGGCTTGTTTGAATGCTTCATTTTTGAAAAATGTACCGTTTTCTATAGCCTCTGAAATGACAACCAAATCTTGTTTTACTATTCTGCCAGCTCCGATATTCAAGTGTCCTGCTTCACTATTTCCTTGTTG
>Ga0065182_1000909_pt1 | contig 12554 bp, 13 predicted proteins | sample CryGey02umfilter_2_FD_59208 | JGI IMG/M metagenome (GOLD analysis project Ga0065182, IMG submission 59208) | Groundwater microbial communities from aquifer in Utah, USA - Crystal Geyser 4/10/14 0.2 um filter (version 2) (version 2) | ecosystem: Environmental > Aquatic > Deep subsurface >...
GACCAGATCAGCACCAACACCTCAAAGGTGATTACCGGCGCCGATCGCGGCAAATTACTGCCCACCGGCATCGCCGATGTAGTCACTGACTTCCTGGTCAAATACTTCCCGAACATCGTGGACTACGATTTTACCGCCAAGGTAGAAGAAGAGTTCGACGAAATTGCCACCGGCAAACTCAAATGGCAGGCCATGATCGGCGATTTTTATAAGGATTTTCATCCCCAGGTTGAAAAATCCGAAGATATTCCGCGCAGTGAAGTGTCGCAGGCCAAGGAACTGGGCAAAGATCCCAAGTCGGGCGAGATGATTTACTCGCGCTTTGGCCGCTACGGACCGATGTTACTCAAGGGCGACACCGAAGACGAGTCCAAAAAACCCACCTTTGCGCCACTGCCAAAGGGCACTACCATCGACACCGTAACCTTGGAACAGGCTTTGGAGATGTTCAAACTGCCGCGCAGTGTTGGTACCACCGCCGACGGCCAGGAAATTAAGGCCAACATCGGCCGCTTTGGCCCCTATATCCAGGTTGATAAGACCTATGTATCAATCAAGCCGCTTGATCCTCAGACTATAACAGAGGCCGAAGCCCGCACATTGTACGAGGAAAAGCTGGTCAAAGACGCCGCCAAGCACATCAACGAGTTCAAGAGTGGCATTAAGATACTGAACGGCCCTTACGGCCCCTATATTACCGATGGCAAAAAGAACGCCCGCATCGCCAAAGACGTCGATCCGGCCAGCATAACAGAGGCCGAAGCCAAAAAACTGTTAGCAGCTGCACCCGCCAAGAAAAAGGGCGGTTTCCGGCGCGGCAAGCGCACTACCAAAACATAGACTACGCATAGCTGTCATCATTGTGCTACAATAATAAAAGACCAAAAACAGTTGACTTTTAAAAATATTAGTTTTATAATAACGGTAACGTTATGAGTTACAGGAAGAGATAAGACATATGCCCCAGGCACCGACAGCCACCATACTACAGACCGAACAACTGGTTACCGATGTGCTCGCTACCATCGACCGTGAGCGCGAGCGCGAAATCGTTGGCCGCCGCTTTGGCTTATTCGACCGCAAAGAAACTCTGGAGCAGATCGGTGAAATGCTAGGCATTACCCGTGAGCGCGTCCGCCAGCTCGAAAAATCCGTCGTAACTAAACTACGCCAAACGGCCGAGCAGGGGAGCCTACCCCATATTGCCGACTTTCAGACCCGCGTGCTAGAACTACTCAACGACACCGGTGAGGCCGCCCGCGTCAGCGACCTGGCAGACAAACTGAGCAACGAAGCCAGCCGCGAAGAGCAGGCCAGGACTGCCTTCCTGAGTCAGCTGTCACCCGACCTGTCGGTTGTACAAGAAGACGACAATTTTTATAACAGCGTCGGCATTAAAGCCGTTCACGACGAAAAGGCTCTGAAAGCCCGCGTCGCCAAGCTGATTGAAACCATCAAAGAGATCGGCGAACCCAAGTCAATCGAAGACATTGCCAAAGCGGTCGGCATCGATAATTCCAAGACTGCCGCCGCTCTGGCCAGCACCTCCAAGCAGTTGGCAACCCTCAACGGCCGCTGGGGCCTGGTAAAATGGCCGATGGTTAACCCCAAGAACATCCGCGACAAAATCTACGTCATCCTCAAAGAACACGGCAAGCACATGCACTTCAACCAAATTGCCTCTGCCATCAAAGACAGCGACTTTAAGCGCAAAGACGTTACGACGCAGGCCATCCATAATGAGCTGATCAAAGACAAGCGCTTTGTATTAATCGGCCGTGGCATCTACGCCCTCAAGGAATGGGGCTACGAAAAGGGAACCGTCGCCGACATAATCACCGAAGTTCTGAAAGCAGCCAACGAACCACTGCACCGCGACGAAATCGTCAAGCGCGTCCTCAAGAGCCGCTTTGTCAAAGAAACTACCATCCTGCTCAACCTGCAGGGCAAACCGCAGTTCAAGCGTGTCGCTAAAGCCACCTACGCCCTGGCGGAGTAAGTCATGCACCTCGTCAGTCCGGGCGAAGCGATTTCCAAGGATCTCACCGAGCTGCTGCTTGAAAAAGGCGTACCCAAGAGTGACTACCTGGAGATTGCGACTTTTGATTCCGAACTGGGCAATGTTGTATTAACCGACCATTGGAACTCCGACCATAAACATTACGACGCTGCTCGTTACACCCCGCAACCAAACAACAGGCGTTTTTATGAAGACGGCTACACGCCCATATTGGGAATCACAATCAACGAAGAAGATATTTCAGGCTCATACATATTTGTTTTTAGGCCCTCCGATATCAGCCTGTCCGGTATCGGGCGTGTAATTATCGCCAGAGACCTCCCCGAAGAACTGCTGGACAGCGAGCGCATCATTGTAACTCACGACGAACTGCCGGTGAAGGATCCCAACGCCGACCCGGTTGTTGCCCAGGCGCTCCAGATTTTGCTTGCTGCATAAAACATACAAAATACGAACATAGTATGGCTCGGTAGCAGGTCACAGTAGAACAGTGACTATGATCAATCGGGTGCTGAGGACGGGCAGAGCGCTGGGTTTGCCAAAAAAATTATTAAGCACGCCGGGCGGGCAGAAAAATCGGGGGACCGAACCGGCAGTGCAGACCCCAACGCGACCATAGACATGACGTCGCACAATGTATATTTTGCGACTCAAATATTTGGTTAATAGATGACTATGGTTACCCCTGCTGTAGGGGAGTATTTTAATGTTAGCGTCGTGTTGCCGGGTATTTTGCTTAAGCTAGCCTGCACGCTGTTGCTCTGCGCTCTATATGGCCTTACGGCCCTCGGCACACCCGGAAGACCCTCTAGCGTTGGAATGTGATTTACAACACTATTTGACTTTTCCACAGTTGTGTCGTGAAACTATTACTTTTCCACGTATTGGTCACAATTTTTTTTCTTCCCTGCCTTGCCTGATATATTTACCAAAACTTGACTTTTGCCCTGCTCGATATGTTTGTATAGTTTTTTCGCCGAGACGGATAGTTATTGAATACCAAACAAAACCCGAACTAGCGGGGCAGAAGAATAGGGGTCTATTGGTAATACGCCCGGCCGCTGATCCGGACGTCTATATACTTGGCCGGCGTGGCGTTCTGTTTGCGTAGTTCATTTAGGGTTGCCAGTAGGGCCCCTGCTTGCTTACGGGCATCATTGGCCTGAAGATTAAACTTAACGATATAGGGCTGCCCTGCCAGCTGGACATCAAGTTCACTAGCCGAAGCCGGTAGTGTCATGGAGGCGATAGTCAATTGTTTGGCAGCCAGTTGGGCGGTTATCTCTTGTACAAAGCCCACATTGGCAGCCGTTAAGGCCTGCTTATTAAGCTTTAGCGGCAGGCCACTTTGATCTGTTAGCGATGGCAGCTGCGGTTGACCCAATGAGACCACATCAGCCCCTTTAAGCAGGACCTTGCCGGAAGTTGCGACAATGTAGGCACCGCTGGCATTAACCAGTACCAGTGCCGGCTGAGCCGGCTGTACGTAGATTAGCGGCCGATGGGCCAACAGCGGAATCGTAACGCTAACATCTGATAGTTCAGGAAACTGTTCCATTAGACGCTGGCTGACGCTGGCGGTATTGATAGTAATCTTATTACGGTTCCATACGGATCCGGCCAGTAGTTTGTTGGCAGCAGTCTCATAGACGTCACTAGTGCGGAGTAAGGCGCTCTTGTCACTGGTGAGCGGCAATACCTTGGCGTTACTGGATAAGCTCAAGATGTTTACCGCCGACGCCAGAGCGGCTACCAGTAATACCAGCAAGCCAAAGCGCTGCAACCAGTAGTGCCCGGTGTTGAGGGTGGCGTCTTTGAGGGCGTCTCTTTGCAATTGAGCCTGCGTGCGCCGGTTCATTTGGCGAGCTCGGTAATTATTTTTGCCAGTTCGACGCTGGCACCGGGCTTGGCAAAGCCGGCCAGATTGGCCGCCAGCTGACGGCGTTGCTTGTCATCCCTTAACAGATCACTAACCTGTCGCGCCAAACGGTGCGGATCGGCCGTCAGGTCGGGTTCTGTCAAAATTACAGCAGCCCGCTTAGCCGCCAGATACTCGGCATTTTTTAGCTGGTGGCCCCCTGCCAGGAACGGGCTGGGCACCACTATACAGGCCTTGCCCTGTAGGGCGAATTCCGCCAGATTTGTCGCCCCTGCCCTGGTAATTACAATGTCGGCCGCGCCGCTGTAACGATAAACATCGTCGATGAAGCCCTCTACTTGCAGTCTCCCCTGCTCTGCCGGTGATAATTTTTTGGCATAAAGATCATTCAACTCTGATTCGTTGGCTCGGCCGGCGCCATGAATTACTCTCAGATCGGGAAATTCGCTTAACAGATGAGGAACGGCCTCGGACACGGCCTGATTAACCCGCTGGGCGCCCAGACCGCCACCGATGATAAACAACACCTTACTCTTCCCTGGCAAACCGAGTTCCTGACGGTAGCGGCGCCGCAGAGCCTCAGTTACCGGCACAAAGTCGGCCTTGAGCGGAATACCGGTCATGACCGTCTTATTCGAGGGGTAGCGATAAGTTTCAGGCGGTAAGGCCACGGCGTGGTAAGCGGCCCAGCGGGCGATAATCCGGTTAGCCAGGCCGGGTATGGCATCGGAGTCATGCGTCACATACGGAATATGCAACTGGGCGGCAGACAGCCCCACCGGCACGCCCACAAAGCCGCCCTTTATAAAGATGACGTCCGGCTGTAGGCGTCGCAGCAACTTGCGGCTTTGGAAAATACCGATCAAGACATAGAAAAAGTCGCGAATATTCTTGAGCGTCGACGGAACGTCGAGCAGCTGCCTCAGACCTTCGCCGTGGTAGCGCCGGAACTTGCCGGCCCGAACCGTGAAAGCTTGATCAATGTTGGGGTCGTGGGCGGCGATATCGCCCAGTTTGTCGCCCTTTTGGCCGATATATACCAGCTGTGCCTTGGGGTAACGGCGTTTGATCTCCTCGGCTACTGCCAATAGCGGCGTGATGTGACCGCCCGAACCGGCACCGGTTAGTACAATTTTCAATAGCTTGCCCTCCGCACGGTCGTGTTACGGAAATCGCGGCCGCTGGGCAGATCGTTGGCCGGGGTACGCGGTGCGCTCAGTGAGGCATATTGAGAGGCCTGAAAGGCCAAACCAACGGCGGCAGCAGCAAACACCACACTGGTGCCGCCATAGCTGATAAACGGCAAGGTAATGCCCTTTAGCGGCAGTAGGCCGATCATGGCACCGACATTAATAAGCGTTTGAGTACTCAACCAGGCCAGCACACCCACTACCAGCAATCGGCTAAAATCATCCGGCAGACGCTCGGCAATATTTTTTAACCTGGTGAAAAAGGCCACGAACACCGCCAGCAGAATAACGCTGCCGATGAAGCCGAACTTCTCGGCATAAATGGCAAAAATCGAGTCGTTGGCCGCCTCCGGCAGATAACCGTAGGCCTGCACGCTGCTGCCCAGACCCAAACCAATAACTCCTCCCGAGCCGACGGCAATCATCGCCTGACAGGCCTGGTAGCCACTGCTCTGACAATGGGCTTCGGGATGCAAAAAGGCCTGTAAGCGATCCCGGCGATACGGTGTGGCCGATACGGCTAGCACCAGTCCGATCAGCACCACGCCGCTGATAGCCATGATCCGCCCCATCGGCAGTCCGGCCACAAAGGCCATTATGGCCACAATGGCCACCATGACGCCGGCCGAGCCGAGATCACTCTGAATGACTACAACTACTGCCGCGATAACAGCCAGGGCTATGAACAGCGGCTTGAGAGTCTGCTGGGTACTGCTAATCGACCCGTCCTGAATCCGCCGGGCCAGAAAGCCGGCCAGCCAGATCAACACGGCAAATTTGACCAGCTCAACCGACTGGAACGACAGGCCGCCCAGCCGCACCCAGCGATGCGCCGGATAGGCCGGATCGACCGGTAGAATCAAGGCTAACAGCGTGGCGATGCCGGCCACGATCAGAATCGGCTTGTAGGCTTGGCGCCACCACTTGAGAGGAACCTGGGAGGTTACAACTAACGCCACCAGACTTAGACCAATCGCCAACAACTGCTTACCGACGTAGTAATTACCGCTAACGTGGTGGGCGGCGGCCAACGCCGGACTGATAGCATAGACGACTATCAGGCCGATGGCCAGCAAGGCAGCGCACCAGATCAACAGCCAGTAGTCCGGCCGGTGTTTACGACCCAGCTGTAGCTGGGCACTGCGGAGTTCAGGGCGGCGGCGAGCCACCGTTTGCCTGGGCCGCATGGCCGTATTACCCCTGTCGCCCCATCAGGAAAACAATCAGGCCCAGCACGCTGGCTACCTGACCGAGGATCCAAAACCGCATTGTAACCTTGGTTTCCGGCCAACCGATAGCCTCGAAGTGATGATGGATCGGCGAAGACAGGAAGACTTTTTTGCCATGGCGCAGTTTGCGCGACAAGCGGTTAATAATGACCGAGCCGGTCTCAACCACATAGACGGCGCCAATAATCGGCAGCACGTAAACCGTATCGGTCTGAACGGCAATAATGCCCAGAGCCGTGCCCAACGCAAAGGCGCCGACATCGCCCATAAAGAAGCGCGCCGGATAGATGTTAAACCAGGTATAGCTCAGCAAGGTGCCAAGTACCGTCAGGCAGAAGCCGGCCAAGGCAAACTTCTGTTCGACGACAGCAATTATGGCATAGGCCATGAACGAAGATGTCAGCAGGCCGCCGGCCAGCCCGTCCAGCCCGTCGCTGAAGTTCACCGAAATGGCCGTAGAAACCACTACCAGCCAGAACAGAGCAATAATAAAGACACCGATATGCCAGTCGCCTACACCGGGCAGGTAGATGGAATGTACGCCCAACTTGGCATAAAACCACCAGCCGCCGGCCAGTACCAACAGGCTATGTAGCCCGAACTTAAGGCGAGCGCTCATGCCGGCCACGCCGCCGGTACTGCGAATGTTCATAATGTCATCGGCCACGCCGAGCAGGCCGGCGCCGACTAGTCCGGCCAGCGGCAGCCAGGTCTGGCCGCGGCTGAGGTTGCCGAACAAGGTCACGATGGTAATGGCCGATACAAAAATCAGCCCGGCCATGGTTGGGATGTTGCGGGCGTGCTTGGCGGCATGCAGTTTTTGATAAACGGCCGCTTTACCGCCCGACCAGGCGTCGGTGCGCTGGCGCTTCCACCACTGATATTTATAAGCGTTGGTGGTATACAGAGGTGTGATCAGCATGCTCAGCACAAAGCCGAAAAATCCTAACGAAAGCATTTGTATCAAGTTGTCGGCGGTGATGGCAATGTGCAGGGTATTCATAGGTGTGATTTTTGTTTTATTATACCATTCTACGTCGTATTAATGCCTTTTTGGCGCCACATATGAATTGTTAATCAGCATATGCGCCAGGTTGCCAAAAATCGGCTGGGCGGCGGCGGTGCCGGCGTAACCGCCGTTTGTCGGGTGATAAACAAAAACCACGATAACATATTCGGGCACTGCCCCGCCGACAAAACCGATATAGGTGCCGTTAAACTGATCATCGTAGTAGCCGCCGCCCGGCTTAGCAATCTGGGCCGTACCGGTCTTGCCGCCAACCACGTAAGCACCCTGGTCAAAGCCCGGCGAAAAGGTATGGTGATCAACAGTGTATTGCATCATTGGTATCAGGTCGCTGGACGTCTTGGGGCTGACCACGCTGTGCCGGACTACCTTGGGCTTAACGCTAGTGACCTTGCCGCTGTTGTCGATCGTCTGATCAACCAGCCGCGGCTTATAATACGTACCGCCATTGACCACGGCCGACAGCGCGCCGGCCATCTGAACCGGCGTGGCTCGCATGGCCTGGCCAAAGGCCGTGTTGGCATAGGTCAGGTTGATACCGGCACCGTTATCTTCCGGGTCGGGTACCAGGCCGGCATCCTCGTAGCCCTGCTCTATACCGGTCGTCTTGCCAAGCATGTAATGGTCGGTCATGTAGCTATGCCAGGCCGTGCGAGCCTTGTCGTTGAGCTGGCCGCCGCCCATCTGCATCAGCTCCCAGGTGGCACCGGTGTTCAGCGACAGGTTCAAAATGTCATAAATCGAACGCGTACCGGCCGGACCGTCTTCTTCAATATTGGTGATCGTGAAACCGTTGACCTTCCACGAGCCGGGATCGGCATAAGATTGGTTAGCCTGGATTACACCCTGGTCGAGCGCCGCGGCCGTAGTCAGCGGCTTCATGCTGGAACCGATCTCTATCGGCTGGGCGACAGCAGCGTTCTGAAAGACGGCCGGGTCATCAACCTTGAAGTACTGAGACGGGTCATAGGTTGGCATGTTGGCCATGGCTTTCACCGCCCCGGTGCGCGGATCCATAATCAGGGCGCTGGCGGCGCTGGCTCTGGAGTTTTTAACGCCTTGGGCCAGAATGGTCTCCAATTGCTGCTGCATGGCCAGGTCGATCGTCAGCACCAGATCCTGGCCGTTTTTGGGGGCTACACGGGTATTATCGCGACTGGCAGCCAAAGGTATGCCGCTGGCGTCGGTAATGGCCTTAAGCTCGCCCGGTGTGCCTTTGAGCTGTTTATCCAAAGCCTGCTCCACGCCGTACTTGCCTTGCCCTTCATCATTCACAAAGCCCAGTACCTGCGATAACAGCGTCGACTGTGGATAGGTACGGTAATCCTGAGCGATGGTGCCTACACCGGGCAGTTTCAGGGCGGCAATCTTCTGGCTCTGCTCTTTAGATAACTTCTTGCCCAGAACCACATAGCGGGTGTCTTTGGTGCGCATCAGTTTTGCATAATTAGCGGCATCACCTCCGACAACACCGACCAGCTTGGTGGCGGCCTCATCGGGTTTTTTGACATAGACCGGATCGGCATACAGCACGTAAAGTTGTTGATTGAGCACGATCGGTAATACGGCATCGCCGTCGTGAGCTTTTATGATGCCGCGGGTAGCCGGGATCTGATACTGCTTTAACTGATCGCTCAGCGCCGCCGCCCGGTAATGCTTATAATTGATAATCTGGACGTAAAACAACCGCACACCGAAAATTATCAGCACTAATACCAGCAAGCCGTACCAAACACGGATGCGATTAACTGCTTGGGTGACGTCGTTTTTGTTTGGCAAAGCCATTACTCTATATTATAAAACGCCAGCGTCAATCAAGGAAATTGGCGTTTTAGTTTTGTGCCGTTGCGGTTGGGGCGACCGAGACGAGACTTTTAGCTACCGGGCTGTTCTGGATGCGGCTAAGTGACTGTAGACGCGCCGAAGCGACCTCCAGGTCATCGTGCTCTGATTTAAGCTGAGACTGCTTTTCCTGCAGGCTGTTAATCTGGTAGCCATAGGCGTTTGTCTTGGTAACCTGGGTCAGATATAGCAAGCCCAGCAGACAGGCCAACACGATAAGGGTTATGGTGTTGCTGATCGGGCCGAGCGTGCGAGTCTGTGTCCGGGCGCTGACCAGATTCTGATTACGACCGCTAAAACGCGAACGATTGCTACGATTCATGGCTAAGGAACTTGAGTATGTCATATCTGTTTCTGTTTTATTTTTGTATTTTGTTTTGGCCCGATGCCGCAAAGCGGCATCGGAACCTAAGCGTAACCTACTACATCACTTTGACGTGAATCTTGTAGGCGCGGGAGCTACTTTTTACCTGGATTGGCATGCGAGTTCCCTTTCTTTTTTATTTTCACTGCGGCTCGTAACTTAGCGCTACGGGCTCGCGGATTAAAAACTAATTCTTGCCCTGGGGCGGTAACCGGACGTTTGGTAAGCAACCCCAGCTCAGCGTCGTAACCTTCACTGGCGACTTCCTTTAAGGCCTGCTTCACCAAGCGGTCTTCCAGGCTGTGGAAGCTGATGATGGCGATGCGTCCAGCCGGTGCCAGCAGTTCAAACCACAGCGGTAAAGCCTGCTGTAGTAATCCCAGCTCGTCGTTGACGGCGATGCGCAAGGCCTGGAAAGTCCGGGTCGCCGGATGCACCCGACTACGACCCGGCCAGGCCTTAGCGGCAATTGCCGCCAATTCACCAGTCGTTTCAAGCGGCCTGGCCTGCACAATCGCCGTGGCGATCCGCTTGGCCTTGGGCTCCTCGCCGTACTGTTTGATCAGTGCGGCCAGGTCGGCCTGGCTATAGCTATTAACTATAGTTGCCGCCGTCAGCTCTTGTGACTGGTCCATCCGCATATCCAGCGGACCATTGGTCGCGATGCTAAAGCCTCGCGAACCTTCGTTAAGGTGCGGTGACGATACGCCCAAATCAGCCAAAATAAGGTCGAATTGCCGGCCGACGGCTAGCAACTCTGTGGCAGCCGATAAAAAATCCTGCTGCCTGAGTTCGGCCTTACCGGTATCGGTTCTTTCCTGAAGAACCCGGATCGCGTTTTGATCGCGATCCACCAGTACTGCCTGTGTGAGGCTTCCAGTCCGTGCCAGTATTGCCGAGGCGTGTCCGCCGTAGCCGGCCGTCAGATCGAGGTATGATTCCCCTGCCTGAGGATCCAGATATTGCAGGACTTCGTCCATTAATACCGGTACGTGCTGTTTATTTTGGTGTTTGTTTTGGTGCATCTTTGCTTGTTTATTTTGCAAGGTCACCTATTCAGCAGTCAACTGTTTGTTTTTTGTAAATGTTTTTGTTTTTATTGTGATTTCAGCAAATTGTATAAATACTATTCACCAAAATCAAGTTTGAGAGACTTATGTGTGAGGTGGAGTTTTGGGAGGTGTTTTTAGAAAGGTGCGAAGCCTTTTTTTGCGTGGTTGCCCATAGATTCCACGTGTTGACTGCCGAATAGCTGATCTCGAGAATTGAGGTCTATCCGGTTAGATTGTTAAGGTTCAGCAGTTTAAGCGTCAGGGGTCTGCAAGCGCCAGTATTGGCCGACACCTATGGCGACCACGTCCCGGCTGATGCCGGCGTAATCGAGCAGGTGTTGCTCCAGCGTTATGCGCCCTTGCTTATCGCCTACGGGCGATTGCTCAATCTTCCCCGTCCGGAATTGGACGTTGAGATCGGCAATGCGCTCATCCAGGATATCGCCGGCTAACTTCGGTTCTACCAGCTTGTCCCATACATCCTTTGGGTAAAGATGCAGATATTTCTGGAAGCCCCGGGTTACGACTGCCCCACTCGCGAACTTGTCACGAAGCTCAGGTGGTATGGTTAACCGCCTTTTGTCGTCGAGCTTCCGTTCGAAGTAGTCAACCGTTGCCATTGTTTATCCCTTAACTGCTAGTGGTTTTTTTATTTTTCGATCTGGTTAGGCTATTTTGGCTTCACCATTTCTACCCACTGACATGAGTGTACTACCCACCGTGACCCCCATGCAAGCAGAAAATAATAAAAAAGCGGTGCTCGATGCGCCACTTTTCCACAGGTTTACCAGATAAGACTCAAATTACGCTACATCCAGCGTAGCCCGCCCTACCCACAGCGCTATTACGCTTATGTTATTCTCTGACGATTAGGGCTGGGTTGGGCTGGTTGGAGCCGGAGGCGGACCGTCTTGGCGACCAGGTATAACTTTGACAATGTAGTCCTTGCCTTCTTGAACTTCGCCGTTAGAGTAAGGCGTTTGGGCGACAACCTCGTCGGTTAAGGCTTGTTTTTCCAAGCTATTTGCCTCAGAGCCGCTAGTAACATCCGGGTCGACCCGATCAATTATGGCATCCACGCCATCACCCGGCTTGGCTATTACAACTTCCGAATTGGTTATGGCATTAACCTCAGCCGAATTGTAGAGGTGGATTTTTGCGCCATTGGGCAGTGTTCGTTCATGGCTTGGATTTTCATTATTAGCATTACCGCCACCGGAGGCAATTACCGCTGCGGCGGCGCCAGCGGTTACCGAGCCGGCTAGAGCGGCTAATTTATAGCGAAGAGTCTTGCTATCTTCTTTGCCTTTTACTTTGGTAATGTCTGGGGTGGTGGCTTTGAACATGGTTATTATCCTAACATATTATGTTTAAACGGTCAAGCTTAATACTTCCCCGTCCGGCCGGGGGTGCGCTGGGCGGCGCTGTAGCTTACGTAGTGCGGGCCGGCCTCTTCGCGTTTGCGGCGTAACAGAGAACCAGGGTCTTGCTGGGTCTGTTCCGTCACGGTGGCAAAGGCCGGCTGAACCTGCGCAATCACCTTGTTACCGGGTTGCTCGTGCTGCAGCTCCACCATGCCGAGCGTGGTAGCGGCCGCCATCAGTACGATGCCGGTTTGCTGAGCAATGTCGGTTATGGTGTCTTGAACCGTATTAGTGTTTTTTGTTTTTGCGGACATAACCCTATATTAACAAAGGCTATGCTTTTTGTCAAGGTTATGTTAATTATCGGTATTCGGGGTTTGCGAAGTCGAGGCGGGCACCGGCATCCCATTTGGAGCGCTGGTTGCCGTAGGCCGGGATGCCACCGGCGTCTTTGAGCAGCTTGGCCATATGTAATAGATTCCAGGTCATGAAGGTGGTGTTGCGGTTAGTGAAGTCGTTGTCGAAGCCGGTTGGCTTGCCGTCTTTGCCCGGGTCGCCGTAGCTGGCACCGGGACCGGCCTCGCCGA
>Ga0065182_1000915_pt1 | contig 12540 bp, 11 predicted proteins | sample CryGey02umfilter_2_FD_59208 | JGI IMG/M metagenome (GOLD analysis project Ga0065182, IMG submission 59208) | Groundwater microbial communities from aquifer in Utah, USA - Crystal Geyser 4/10/14 0.2 um filter (version 2) (version 2) | ecosystem: Environmental > Aquatic > Deep subsurface >...
AAAAAAAAAAAAAAAATAAAGCCTAAACCATAAATTAATTATCCACAGCATAGCGACAATAAATATTTACAAAAAAAAGACCCGTTATTACAACGAATCTTTTTATGCACATTCACAAATTCTTACAGATTAATACTTATCCGTGCGGTTACATCATCCCTGGCATTCCCCCACCCATTTGAGGCATCATTGATTCTTCCTTTTTTGGTAAGTCTGTCACAATCGCCTCGGTAGTCAAAATCATTCCAGCAATAGAAACAGCATTTTCAAGAGCACTACGAGTAACTTTGGTTGGGTCTATCACACCAGCAACAACAAGATCTTCGTATTCACCACTAGCAGCATTAAATCCAAAATTGCCAGTATGTTTCTTTACCTCATCCACTACTACAGCACCTTCAAAGCCAGCGTTATTGGCAATAGTACGTAAAGGTTCCTCTAGAGCCCGGCGTAAAATATTGACTGCGATCATCTCTTCATCTGACAAATTGAGATTTTCAAGAGCTGAAATAGCACGAATTAATGCCACTCCACCGCCAGGAACAACGCCCTCTTCCACAGCAGCTTTGGTAGCTCCTACGGCATCTTCAATACGATGCTTCACTTCTTTCATTTCTGTCTCTGTGGCTGCACCAACTTTGATAACGGCTACCCCACCAGACAATTTGGCCAAACGTTCTTGTAATTTTTCACGATCAAAGTCTGAATCGGTCTGCTCAATCATCTTTTTAATCTGAGCAACACGATCTTTTATTTCTCCTTCGTCGCCTTTACCTTCCACAATTGTGGTGTTTTCTTTGGTAGATACTATTTTACGGGCATGACCAAGGTCAACTAATTCAACATTTTCCAATTTCAATCCCAAATCTTCGGTAATAACCTTACCACCAGTTAGAGTAGCAATATCTTGAAGCATATCTTTGCGACGATCACCAAATCCAGGAGCTTTGACAGCCAAGACATTGAATGTTCCACGAAGCTTGTTGACAACTAATGTGGCCAGAGCTTGTCCATCGACGTCTTCGGCAATAATAACAAAATCTTTTTTACCAGATTGGGCTACTTTTTCTAAAATAGGTACAATATCTTCCACAGAAGAAATTTTCTTGTCTGTAATGAGAATAGGAGCATCCTCGTACTCTGATTCCATACGCTCAGCATTGGTCACCATGTACGGAGAAATATATCCTTTGTCAAAACGCATTCCCTTCACAGTCTCAATCTCCATGCCGAAAGATTGAGATTCTTCGACAGTAATCACACCATCCTCACCAACATCATGCATTGCCTGAGCGATTTTGTCACCAATTTCTTGGTCATTAGCTGAAATTGCAGCTACATTGGCAATCTCCTCTTTCTCGACTGGCTTAGATATTTTTTCTTTCAAAAAAGTTACAATAGCCTCAGTAGCTTTGTGTAAACCTCGATTGAGAGCTACAGGATTTGCTCCAGCAACAACGTTTTTCATTCCTTGGTGTACAATAGCTTGAGCCAATACAGTAGCTGTGGTAGTACCATCACCGACCACATCATTGGTCTTACTGGCTACTTCCTTTACTAATTCTACACCGACATTTTGATTTTTGTCTTCTAATTCAATTTCTTTAGCGACTGTCACACCATCTTTGGTAATGAGCGGAGCACCATAGCCTCGATCAATCACAACATTGCGTCCTTTTGGGCCAAGAGTCACTTTGACAACATTGGCGAGAGCGTTGACACCTCTGACAAGATCTTCTCGGGCTTCATCTTGAAAGGTAATTTGTTTTGCCATAGTTTTTTAGGTTATAAGTTATAGATAATTAAGATTTTTGTAAATTGTCTACTCAAAAATAGCCAAGACGTCATCTTGGCTGATGATTTTGTATTCTTCACCACCAAGTTCTACTTCATCTCCACCCCATTTTTTGAAAAGAATTTTGTTGCCAACAACAACTTCCATAGTAGAGCGTTCACCGCTCTTGAGCATTTTACCTGGGCCAACTGCGATTACTTCCCCTTCTGCTTTTTTGTCTTCAGCTGCTCCTGGCAAAAGAATACCGGAGGCAGTAACTTCTTCTTTTTTGAATTGTTTGACCAAAATGTGATCACCAAGTGGTTTGATGTTCATATATATAAAGGTTTACTAGGCTTAAAATGCCTAAGAGGTTTGAAAGGCTAACGACTTAGTATAGACTTTCTGACTTTTGTCTTTTTTATCACTCTAATAATATGAGTGATAATTGTAAAGATATTTTACATTGTTTTTCCATCTTGTCAAGTACTAGTTATTATTCACTTTTCCACAGTCCAAAAGCTAAAAAAATTTAAAAAACCCACTGTTGGGGAGGCCCAATCTACCGACTATATATGAATTCATGATGCCTGTCAGTAACATGAATTCGATAGCGTGTAGGTTGCGCTGTTCCCCAACGGTGAGTTTTTACTTATTAATAATCTCACAATAAGACAATATTGTCAACAACAAAAAATGGCTGAAATTAGCCAAATTGTGTACAAACAGTGGATGAATTGTGGAAAACATTTTTTCTCTAGGCATTTAGAAAGTTTTTATAGATAGAAATCAAAAAAGAATCTATCCAAAATACTGGAAACGAGGACATTCTTGGCTACCAACTCGAACTGTTTCCAAAAACATAGCTTTTGACCTAATCCACAAAGAATTATGACCAAATTCTTCTGAATCATAAAGTGCTCTGTAGATGACCATTTCTTCTAATGTTTCACTATACCTGGCCACGCCTATGACTTCATATTCTTTGCCTTTATAATGTCGGTACTTCCCAAGTTTTATTTCTGGCATATGTTTACAAATTAGATAAAAAAATTGTTATTCTGTTATAAATTCATGACGAAAAAGCATAGCAAATAGAATAGCCCCAAGCATCAAGCCTACGTAACTAGAATAAAGATAATGATCAAACATAATGAGCGAGAGATAAGAGATAAAAAATAAGAGATATTTATTTTTAAAAATCACTATGGATTCCTGTCGAGTAAAGAAATAAATTACTAATAAAAATAAAAACAAACCGATCAAACCCAATTCATCTAAAACCAACAAAAAAACATTGTGAACAGGCTGGTACGCTGAACCAGATAACGTAGAATTTTGAAAAATTAATTGAGCAGTATAATTACCTGCTCCCACACCAAACCAAGGATGAGTCTTAAATAAAGTTAAGGCTTCACCATATCCCTCAATCCTTTCACTAACAGATCTTGCTTCTGATAGAGACTGTTCAACCAAACGATTTTGTACAAGAGGAAAAAATATTGTTACCAAGACAAATAACAACAAAGTACTGACAACAATAAAAATACTCTGTTTATTTTTTTCTTTCCAGCTAATAAATAAGTAAGCTAATATAAGTAATAAAAATGCTAGCCAAGCTGAACGACTAAAAGTAAAAAATAAAGCAGTAAGTAGCAAGCAATAAATAGCAAGCAATAAAATTCGATATTTTGTAACTTTATAAAGTTTAAGCTTTTTAACTAAACACAAAAATAACATTGCCAAAACAATTAGCAAATACCCACCAAAAATATTAGGGTGACTGAATGAACCATAAGCCCGAAGCCAACGGCCAATTTCTGATCCGGAAATAATGGAAGTGCCAGCTTGCCAAACTTGGTGTTGGGCTAATCCAAAAAACTTACTGGCAAATGTAGATTGAATGAAAAACTGCCAAACACCCAATACTGCTGGAATGATTGCCCCAGCGACGAACCACTTTATTGCTGAGTCAAAAGACAATGGACTCAAATACAATATAAAAAACAAAAGAAAAGCTTCCATTACCCTAAAAGATTGTTGGATTGCCAAGCTGTTATTCACTGCCCAAAAATTAGATAAGAAAAGATAAAAAATAAATACTAAACATGATAAAACAAAGATCCTGTCTTTTGTAGGACGAAGACTGAAGTTTGAAGTTTGAAGTTTGAAACGTAATTTTTTGAAATACCAAGCTATAAAAAAAACAACAGATAGCCACAACAAAATCTCCGTCCCAAAATATCCAAGAACACCGTATTCCCACTTGGTGCCATTGACAAACGGTTCACTATAAATCCAAATGGTCTGCCAGGGCAGAAAAAATAGAAAAGCACCCAAAAAAAACTTTAGTAATCTATCTGCATTCAATTTTTTTTCTAGATTCGTCATAAAAAAAATTAAGTAGTTACTGTGAATTACTATCTTAATTCAAGTTAAACTTGTAGCATCTCTTCTCCCACTCCTCTCGAAAATGTACTCGTCGATCATTCTCATGAAACTTGAGCATGGAATCTGAAATTACGACACGATTGTCTGGGGCGTCTTTGACACTGTCGTAATTGCGAGACATTTTTTTCTTTTGTATTTCTCTAGCTTGTGACTCAAGTAAATCTCCATAGCCAGTTGTCCAAACTTTTTCAAAAAACCGACGTAAAACAATTTGGAATTTATTATTATCTACTCTAAAACGTGATGACAATTTAAAATCTTGAAAATTATGAGGAGTAAATTTTTTGGTCCACTGATTGGCTGAATGGATATCCGCCAAAACATTTTCTGGGTCATAAATTGGAATAAGCTGATCGAGCCAGTAAATCATATAGATATCTGGTGTGTCGATCGAGACGTCAGAAATATCTAGATGATCATCTGTGACATAAAAACTCAGACAAATCTTATCTTTACTAACTTTCTTATTTCTCCGCAATCTATACAAAGAAAGAATCAGTGTGATCAAAAAACGAGCAAGCCAAATTCTTTTTTTCTTTATCACCACAAACACATCAATATCACTTTCCTCACTCAACCCACCGCCAGCCACAGTATTGCAGACAAACACTGCCCGCACAAATGGCACCCAGCGCATTTTCCTTACTGCACGTCTGGCAATCTTCATTTTCTTTTCAAAAATTGAAATTGTGCTCTGTCGTTTGTCGACATTGTCTATGCGACCTGCCAAAAAATAAAAGCTGTGTCTATGATCTATTGACGGCTCCTCATCTGCCAATCTGTCCAGTTTCTTCAAAAAATCTGTATAATCCAATTTAAAATCCGTATAATCTGTGTTCCACAGACAATGATAAAGCTCTTCCTTTGTAAGAGCAAAATCAAAAATATCAAAATAGGCTAAGGTCTTTAAAACGGCTATTTTGAATTGGTCATTCATATATAATATCTTCAACAAATATCCTCACTAATATACTTGATTTTAGACAAAAATAAAACTGCTGGGAAATAGCAGTTTTTTTGTACCTGTCCTGTTGCCACCCCCCCCCAACCGCATCCTCTGCTTGGTTCTCCCATATTTTGATGAAAAAAAGAATTAAAATTAAATTTCCTCAATCATCACCACTGGCTCTGGCATTTGAGTTATTTTTTCTTCCTTCTTTTCAGAACCAATACAAACACTGTTGTCGACAATTATTTTTTCTTTGGTAATGTTGACAATCTGGTCACGACTAATGACATACTCCTTGGTGCTAAGAACCGAAAATCTGACAATATACTGAACAATCATCTGACCACCAATCTCAAAAACCAAATCAGCCACATGACCAAGCTGTTGACCTGAAACAGTCTCCACAGACAGGTGTTTCAATTGTTTTAGGCCAATACGCATATTTTTGGACTACGAACTAAAAAAACAAGTAACTAATATGTAAAACAATACCAATTACTAATTGCCTACCCTAGGTGGATCCACACTGGGTGAACTAGTTGTTATTTCACGACTTCACCTTCAATGATACCCTTCCCGTCATCTGGTCCTTTTTTGCGAAAAATGATTTCTTGTTGGATGGCCATCAATAGCGTAGACAAAAACCAATACAAAGTCAAACCACCAGGAAACTGAATACCAATCACGAGAGTAATAAAGGGCATAAAATAAGTCATTTGTTGGCTCATCATTGTGCTCATTTTCTCGTCTTTGGCACCTGCTCCAGCATTTTTTGGTGGTTTCTTGGTCATCATTCGCTTGGATTGCCAGAACTGTGCGCCTGCAGCTAGGACTGCCAAAATCACACTACGGTGGCTAAGATCAAACAAACCAAGTGTCATCGGACTAATTTCTCCTGGATTAGTGACAAAAGAGTACAATAAATCAAAATGTTGATTGGCCAGGCCATCCCGAAGGACGTAATATAAGGCAATAAAAATTGGCAATTGAATCAAAAGCGGTAGACAAGAACCCAGCGGATTGACTTTATGTTCTTTGTAAAGCTTCATGGTTTCTTGGGCAATACGTTGTTGATCGCCTTTGTGATCTTGCTTTACTTTTTCCATCTTTGGTTGAAGATCTTGCATGTCTTTCTGAGCTTTGATAGATTTGTTGGTCATTGGGAAAAGTGCCATCTTGATCACTACAGTCAAAATAAAAATAGTAATACCAACATCTGGAATAAGATTGTATAGCCCTACAAAAACGTTGAAAATTGGCTGGTAAAGAATTGTTTGAAATAATGCTTGCATAATATTTGTTTATTGGTTTATTAGTGGTTCCACCTACCACCCAAGGCGGTCAATTAAGGCGGATTAGATTGTAACTGGGAGAGTATATCACGAGGTAAAAAATTATTCAATGAGAAAACATTTTTTGTAAATATTTTCAAATATTACTTGATCCGTTTCCCCATATTCTTTAAATCTTTCAACTAATGCAGATTTTAAAGCCATAATACCAGTGGAATCTTGGGGTCGAGCTTTCGGCCGTCGTAGAATACTTTCCGGTATTACGTCGTTAAAAGCGTTTACAAGTGGCATTTTCCAGACATCACCCTCACGCAAGAAATTCGGTGGGATATTCAGTATGTATTCCGCCACATTATGCGACAAAAAAAATGTTCTCATCTCAAGTGGGCCTGAATACATCATAACTTTTGATGTTCTCATTAACACTCCTTTGTGCAGGTTGTAGGTCATTTTTAGTCGAAATTCCGGCTGAATGATTTCCTCGGGCTTCACACTAAAACTGCCCCAAGTTCCATAACTGCCGTGTAATTCATCGGATCCTTCGCCGTTGAATACGACCTTGAAACCATCCTTAGCTATTCGTTTTGCCAAAAAATGATTATAGATGGCAGTATAGATATTAAAATCTTTAGATCGTTTATCTTCAAGTGAATAAATCACTTCAGGAAGAGATTCAATAGCGTCTTTTCTCGAAACGTGCACTTCGATTAAATTTTTCTCCAACCCCAAAGCTTTAGCTACAATTCGTGCATGGTATAGGTCGGTTCCCTTAATAATAGGCTCTTCTTTTATATGAAAAGTGTAGAGCGTTAATTTTTTGCCCTGTTCTCTAAGTAATTTATTCACTAAGTAGGTTGTGACAGTTGAATCTATTCCACCGGACAAAAGACAACATACGGGCACATCTGAGATTATTCTCTCTTTGGCAGAGGTTTCTAATCTTTTTCTCAACTCTAGGCCGATTGATTTAGGTGAATCATAGGAAAATTTTAACGAATCAATCTTGAGCTCATAATATTTCCATTTTCGTGATGAAAAGTCAACTAAATTTACTTCAAATATAGTGCCTGGCTCCAAAGACTCTACTTCTTCAAGATTGTAATTTTTTAAGCCTAGGAATCCTTTAATTTCACTAGAAAATATAAATTGTTTTTTGTCACGATTGTAAATATAGTGCAACGGTTCTTCGCCTATCCAATCACGAAAAATTAATATCCGTGGGTATCCTTGGCGGCAGTCTAAAATAGCCGAGGCATACATTGAATCTAAGGAATCACAAAACCCATCCCCATCGGCCTTATAGAGATTTAACAGAACCTCAGCGTCACCTTTCGATTTAAAAGCAAAACCCTTTTTTATCAAATTTGTCCTCAATTCTTCATAATTGAAAATCTCGCCATTCATTACAAGAGCAGTCTTATTATCATCAGCAACGATTGGTTGCATGGAATCAGTGTCATCCGGTGCTATTATCGAATGACGCATAAAGCCAAGAGAAACACCATGCTCTGGCCATTCAATTACTCGAGTTCCATCGTTGCCACGATGGAGTAGGTTGAGGCATTTATTCGTTTCTGCCTTACTTAATAATCCGCCAAATATTCCACACATCGATTTTGATCTTTTTGTTTTCATAAGCAGTGACTTTCGAGCCACTTTCTGTGTTTTGGGTGGGCTATGTTAATTAAAGCTCTCTGTCTCTCCTTTATTGTTTTGTACCTCATTTCAGCAATACCATATTCTGTAACAAAGAAATCAACATCTGCACGCGAAATAGTAACAATATTTTGAAGTTTGGGAACAATTTTTGAGCTTCCGTCTTTTGTGGTTGAGGGCATTGCAATAATAGATACGCCACCCTTAGATATCGCCACGCCAGCAGTAAAATCATTGCTTCCGCCAGTGCCAGAAATTTGTTTGTAATCTAAACTCTCGCTGGCGGATTGACCGAGCAAATCTATTTCTAAGGCAGAATTGATACTTACCAATTTAGGTATTTTGGCAAATGAAAGTGGGTTAGTAATGTCGCCAATAGGGCGTAATTCAACTTTAGAATTATGATCAAGCCACCGGTAAAATTTTGTCGAACCCATACCAAAACCTGCTACGATTTTTTTACAATTTAGATTCATCACCCAATCACCAATCATTTCAGAATAAATCGAAACTTTTGACCTAATATCAAGTGTACTTTGAAGTTTCCCCACACCCAATTGAACCGTGCAATCTTCTGAAATAAAGCGATTGAGAAATGTACCGATTACAGTAAAGATATCCCCCTCATCTTCCGAGATACCATTGATATATTCCGCTAGTGGATAGTCAACCTCTATTTGTTTTGTTATTTTCTTGGCTGGAAATTTTGGACCATAAGTCCATGGCATTTGTTTGTTTACTTCTACCCAAATCTCTTTGGCTTGAGAAAAATAAAAATTATAGTCAGGATTTGTGCCGAATGAATAGCCTAATTTTTTATCATAAGCCACTTGCAAAATTGCAACATCGATTTTTAACTGATCAAAATATTGAGGGATACGGCTAAAATGTATAGGTGTATACTCAGCAATATCTGCAACATGTTTATCTAAAAAAGTGGAGATTATTTTATGCTTAGGATTATATTCATTCTTGTAGAGAGTACGGGAATGCAAAAGAATTACTTGTTTATCAAGAGATTTGATTTCTTTCATTAGTATTTGTGGTTCAGAAGCTCTAACGCCAGTAGCTACTATCATAATCATTTGATTAGTATGGTTTCTTTAAGATGGGGAAGAGGTTTTATGTTAGCTCGGAATATGTTATTAAAAATTTTGATGAGCTTTTTTTGATTGTATCCATGACTAAGCAAAGTGCCCGTGATTCCACCCTCGCCACCATCTGATGCGTCCTGAAAACGAATTTTTTTTACTTCAAAAAGTTCTTCTGGAATTTTCCCAGAATTAATTTCATCTGCGAATACCATTTTCATAAACCCTGGTTTACCACCAATTTTTTCTAAAATTTCAAATGGTATATTAGCAATAATTTTCATTATCAACTTTTCAAAATATGGGCTGAGCAGATAAACACCATTTTTAAACATCGGTTTATACATTCTGCTTCCACCGTGCTTCCCTAGACCACTGCCTAGCTGTATATTGTATCTACCCTGTGCTTCAGCCAACAGGTTCCCCCAAATGTAGGCTTCACGACCAGCAGGTTCGTTAAAATCTTTTGAGGTTCTCTGAAGCACTAATTCTTTTTTTGTTTCTGGGTCAACAACAATCCAATCATGATAATCTCCGAATGCTTCATTTCCGCCCTCTCCGGTAAATACATATTTAATACCGTCGTCTTTTAAAACATTTGCTAATTTGTGCATACCGACCGCACAAAAAACATTATACATGTGATAAATCTCGCTATCTTTAACAGCCTCTTCTACACAATTGAGTATTTCTTTTTCAGATACGTTAATTATTTTGTGGTTTATGCCGAATGTTTTTGTGATTTGGTAGGCTCGAACTAAATCAGTTGACTGCTGCGACGCAACCTCAATCGTATATGCTGTCACATTTTTACACAATGTGCTAACAATATAGGCAATTGACATGCTATCTATACCGCCAGACAACAGTAACGCCGTTTTTTTTATTTTTTTGATTAAACGATCTTTTGTCGCTTTAAATAGAAAATCATGAACTTTTTTAGCAACATCTTCTAGCTTATCATAAGCTATCTCATTTTTTTCTTTGTTAAAATTGTAGTATAAGTGTTTGCGAACCTGACCTGTTTCCGAGTTTATTTCGACGACTTCCGACCTGTTAACAGCAACGATTTCTTCGTATTTAAGATCCGGCAAATTTTTTAACAGATCGTGAATAAAATTCGCAAAATAAATACTACCACCACTTATTGCGTAATGAAGTGGCATTTCTCCGATCCAGTCTCTGGTAGCAAATATATATTTTTCTGTTTTGTCATGATATAAATATGCAAACTCACCATTAATTTTTCGTAAAAAATCATTGCCGTATTTTTTGTATTTTCTGTAAATTATACCATCCTCACCATTGATAATATTCTCAAAAAAACCATTCCCATATTTGCTTACGAGTTCTTCTTTATTAAAAATGAGAGGTTTAATTTTCCTTAAATCAACTAAATTCATAGTTATCTTAGTAACCACTATTTGTTAAAGTTCATTATAGCTCGGTTTAAAAAGGACGGCAAGAACTCCATGTGATGCCTCTGCAGGACTCGCAGGGTTAATTCACGTCAGCAGTCAATTCAAGAAAGTGATTCAAGAAAGTGATATGAAAAGACGCCTGTCCTTCAAGCGTCTTTTAAAAAATATTTTGGCACTAAACTTCTGATTTTTCTTCTTTATCTTCTTTATCTTCTTCAACTTCACCTGCGTCTTCTTTGTTCTCTTCTTTTTCTTCAATTTCCACAGCAACATTATCTGCACCATCAGAGACCTTAACAACATCAACTTCCTCTAAAGCCTCTGCATCCTTTTCACCTTCTAAATCCTTAGATTCACCAGTCAAAACCTTCTCCATCACTTCCTCGTCATCTTCACTACTGACTTCTTGCTCACCTCCCAAGTCAGCAACATTAATTTTCCACTCTGTCAGTTCAGCAGCTAGACGAACATTCTGTCCACCACGGCCAATGGCAAGTGAGAATTGATCTGGCTCTACTTTAGCGATAGCTTCACGAGATTCTTCGTTGAGCTCAATCTCGACTACTTTAGCAGGCGATAAGGCATTTTTGATATAAGTTTCTGGTTTGTCGCTCCACTGGATAATATCAATCTTTTCGCCACCCAGTTCTTCAATAATGGTGTTAATTCTACTACCTCGTTGGCCAATACAAGCTCCAATTGGATCAATGCTATCGTCTTCGGTAAAGACAGCTATCTTACTACGATTGCCGGCATCGCGAGCAATTTTTTTAATTTCTACATCACCATCAACAATCTCTGGGACTTCTTGTGCGAAGACAGCTTGCACCATTTTTGTACTGGAGCGAGAAAGCAGAATCTCTGGCCCCCTACTACCTTCGCCAACAGAAACAACAAAAAACTTCATTTTTACTCCTGGACGGTACTGATCACGACGAATTTGTTCATTTTGATTGAGGACACCAATGATCTTACCCAAGTCTACCAAGACTGTCCCAGATCTGTCTCTCTTGTGGATCACTCCTTGAACAATTTTCCCTGCCTGATCTTGGAAGTCAACAAAAACACTATTGCGTTCTGCTTCACGAATCTTTTGGATAATTACTTGCTTGGCAGTCATGGCAGCCATACGCCCGAAGTCGTGAGGAATCTCCTGAGGTATTTTCAAAATCTCACCGATCTTAACATTTTTCTTGACTTCCTTAGCCTCACGAAGCATGATTTGAGTTTTTGGATTGAACTGTGGCAGATGAGCGACTTCTTCTTCAGAAAGTTCTCGATCTTCATAACGAGCTTTTTCTCGGAGCATGGACATTTCTTCTTGAGCTTTTCCCAACAATTCTTCATCGACATCTTCAGCCACTTCTTTCTCATCCCAGATCTCCATGTCGCCTGTCTCTACATCAAATTTTACTTGGTAGTTGCCTTGGCGATTACCAAAATCTTTACGATAAGCTGCCCCTAGAGCTGTTTGGAGTGCCTCAAGAACGATCTCAAAATCAAGATCTTTTTCATCACACAGATATTGAATCGCTTTTGCTATTTCTGATGCCATATTGTTTTAGGTTATTTTGTTCAGAGTTTAACTAGCCTCTGACTAAAAGTTATTTGTGTTGATAAATATTGAGTTAAAAAAAAGTAGCTTTTATAAGCCACTAGGATAAATATATTATAACAGAAAAAATACTGCTGTCAAGTATCATAAAACTCCTAATAGGAGTTTTATGATACTTGACTGTTAAAGTTTAGATTGCAATATTTGAAAATGTATTTGATTCATTTGTCTCCTCTACAACTCCAGTGCTATCAACGATGAACGTCATTTTGCCTGAGTCAGTTTTACCATTTACATCCATAATCATATCAATTGGAAAAACTATTCTAATAGGAACAAAACTGTTATATG
>Ga0065182_1000922_pt1 | contig 12508 bp, 8 predicted proteins | sample CryGey02umfilter_2_FD_59208 | JGI IMG/M metagenome (GOLD analysis project Ga0065182, IMG submission 59208) | Groundwater microbial communities from aquifer in Utah, USA - Crystal Geyser 4/10/14 0.2 um filter (version 2) (version 2) | ecosystem: Environmental > Aquatic > Deep subsurface >...
ATATTTCTCAGTTTATTTATCCTATTGATTCTAGCCAGATAATGAAGGTTTTGAAGAAGAAAGTTGCGGAAATGCAATCTTCTGTTCGTATGAATTCGGAAAAAGGTATGGTGAGCGATCCGGGGCTGGAGACGGCTTTGCAGGATGCGGAAGATTTGCGCATACAAATTCAGCGCGGGCAGGAGAAATTTTTCCAGTTTGCTTTGTATTTCACTATTTATTCCGATGATGAAAAGAAGTTGTCGCGTATTGCCAAGCAATTAGAAAGTATGCTTGGTGGAAGATTGGTACTTACTAAAAGGGCGGATTTGCAGCAGGAATATGCTTTTAATTCTACTTTGCCGCTTTGTTTGGATGAGCTTGAGATTGCCAGTAATATGAATACATCTCCGCTTTCCAGTACTTTTCCTTTTAGTAGTGCGGATCTTACTTCAAATGAAGGTATTTTGTATGGTTTGAATCGTCATAATGATAGTTTGATTATTTTTGATAGATTTTCTTTGGAGAATGCTAATTCAGTTGTATTTGCCAAGTCCGGAGCCGGAAAGTCTTATGCTGTGAAGCTGGAGATATTGCGCTCTATGATGCTTGGAACTGATGTTATTGTTATTGATCCGGAAAATGAGTATGAGGCACTTTCGCAGACTGTTGGTGGTTCTTACTTGCGCGTTTCTTTAACTTCGGATAGACGTATTAATCCGTTTGATTTGCCTACGCCGTATAATGAACAAGAGGTTCAGCCCGGTGATCTTTTGAGATCTAATATTATTAATTTGCATGGTCTCTTGAAAATAATGCTTGGAGGTGTTACTGCGGAAGAAGATGCGATTTTGGATAAAGCGATGATCGATACTTATGCTCTTAAGGGTATTACCATGGATATGGTTAATCCCGGGCAAATACCTCCTCCTACAATGCAGGATCTTTATGATGTTATTTCTACTATGGAAGGTGCCGGTAGTCTTGCTCAGCGTATTCAGAAGTATACTATTGGTACTTATTCCGGTTTGTTCAATAAGCCTACTAATATTGATTTGCAAAGCGGGTTGATGATTTTTTGTATTAGGGATTTGGAAGATGCGCTGCGGCCTATAGCTATGTATATTATTTTGAATTATATATGGTCCAGGGTTCGAAGTGATCTTAAAAAGAGGATTTTGGTTATTGATGAGGCGTGGACAATGATGCAGTTTGAAGATTCCGCTAAGTTTCTTTTTGGGCTTGTTAAGAGGGCTCGTAAGTATTATTTGGGAATTACAACTATTACACAGGATGTGGAAGATTTTGTTAAAAGTTCATATGGTAAGCCTGTTATTACTAATTCATCCATGCAGATTTTGTTGAAGCAGGCGCCGTCTGCGGTAGATGTTTTGGGTAAGATTTTTAATCTTACGGATGGGGAAAAATATATGCTTTTGAATAGTGGAATTGGGCAGGGGCTGTTTTTTGCCGGGCTTAGGCATGTGGCTATTCAGATTATTGCTTCTTATACGGAAGATAAGATTATTACTACTAATCCGGAAGAGCTTTTGAAGGCTCGTGAGTCGCGTATAACTTATGAGGAAGCTGCTAAGCCGGAGGTGAAACAGGAGGATGTTCCGGCTGTTGTCGAAGTGGTTGTTGGAGAAAATCAAGAACCTGTGGTCGCGGAGGAAGAACCGGTGGTTGCGGAGGAAGAACCGGTGGTTGCGGAGGAAGAACCTGTGGTTGCGGAGGAAGAACCGGTGGTCGCGGAGGAAGAACCGGTTGTCGCGGAGGAAGAACCGGTGGTCGCGGAGGAAGAACCGGTGGTCGCGGAGGAAGAACCGGTGGTTTATGACAATTAAAGTTGTTTTTTCAATTCGGTTATTCCTCTTTGTAGAATTGAATCGGTTTTTCCCAGTGCATCATCTTTCGTTTTAATTACTGTAATGTCCGGTACTATTCCCAGGTGATTTACTTTGTTATTATTTGGGGTTAACCATTCGGCTATGCTCATTTTGAATAGAGAGCCGTCGGTGTACATGTTTACTTCTTGCATAGTTCCTTTTCCATAGGTTTTTTCTCCTATTATGGTTGCGATTTTGTGATCTTGGAGGGCTCCGGCTACTATTTCCGCTGCGGAGGCGGTGTACTTGTTTACTAAGACTACTATTGGAATTTTTATGGTTTTTGTTTCTTGCGGACCGTTAGAAGGTTCATTTATTACGTTTCCTTTAAAATTTGTTTTTACAATGATTTCTCCTTTTGGTACAAATGAGTCCAGTACTTCATAGGCGCTGCTTACATATCCGCCCGGATTGTCTCTAAGGTCTAATATTAATCCATCCGGATTTTCGGCCATGGCTCCGTCCAGTAGTTTTTTGAAATCGGATGCGGTGGAATTCGTGAATTGATAAATGGCTATATATCCAATGTTTTTTGGTATGTTTATAGCGCCTTCCACTAAAACAGTATCCATGGAGATGGCTTTTCTTGTTATTTTGTAGCTTAACATTCGACTGCCTCGTTTTATTTTTAGTTCTACGATGCTTTCGCTTGGACCTTTTATTAGGTTTAGAAGTTCAGTGATTGTGTATTTTTCAACGTTTTTGCCGTCCACTTCTATAATTATGTCTCCGGCTTCAAGTCCTGCTGTTTGCGCAGGGGAATCTTTCATTACAGAAATAATCAAGAACTGATCTTCGAATGTGTCTATGACAATTCCTATTCCTTCGTAAATACCATTAAGGTTGTTTTGTAAATTTTTGGAAGTTGAAGGGCTTTCAAAAACTGTGTACTGATCTTGTAGTGTTTCTACTATTCCGTTTATTGCTCCGTATATAAGTTGATCTTTGTCTATTTTTTCTCTGTATAGATAATCTTTGTTTATTTTGTCCCAGACGTTTAATAAAATTGGGAATTTGGAATTTTCCGTTAGATCAGATGAAGATCCGGTTTGTACAACTTTTGTGTCCAGAAACGATCCGGATACGTTGTTTAATGTCTTTTGTATATTGTTTTTGTAGCTTTCGGTTTCGCGGAGAAGTTCCGCTGCTTCTCCTCTGGTCAGGTCTTTTTGCGGGAAGAAATATGGTTGTTCTTCCGGAATAAAAATGCCGGATTTTTGTGCGGCTTTTATATAATGTTCGTAAGCTGATCCCGGATCGACATCTTGAAAAATCAATTTGGATTCGTCGTTAATGGGCGCGGGAATCCCTTCTAGAGGTAAAATGATTTTTAGGGCTTCTATTCTGCTAACCGGCTGCATTGGGAAGTAGTTTGCGATTTGTGGGTTTATGGGGATTATTCCAATTTCGTTGCCTAGTTTTACGTATGGCGCAAACCAACTTCCTTCCGGGACGTCTTTAAAAGGTGTTGTGTAAAATTTTTCCGGTGGATTGTATCCTGCGTGATTGAAAGCTAATTTTATGAATTCGGCTTTGTTTATTATTTTGTTTGGACGGAAGGTCCCGTTTTCGTATCCTTTAATTAAATTGTTGTTTTCAAGGGTGGAAATGGCTTTGTAATATGGGTATGTTTCCGGTACATCTTTAAAGGATGCGAGGCTTATTTGAGGCATAAATAGCGTTATTGCCACTGCGAAAAGTGAGGTCTTAAGGAATGATTTTGTATTCATTGTTTTTGTTAATGATGAATGTGTTTTTTTGAACTTATGAAAGTATACGTGAGTTTGTTGGGTGGCAATAATTTAAATGGGTGGTTTTGGTTTACAAAAAGGCTAATAATGGCTATAATATACAGATATATTTGGGTTTTGATCATATGAAAAATCTTGTTAAAAAAATTGTAATTTTTCTACTTGCCGGGGGCATTTTTGCCTGGATGATCTTTATTGAAAGTGGAATGCAAACGGTTACACGGACAGTTATGGGCATGAGAGTTGTTGTAACGGCAGGAGATAAAGGTGCGAATTTGCTTAGTGGTAATGAGATTAAAGAGATCTCCGGAGAAGTGGAAATGATTAGCGAAGATAAATTGGAAACGGGTGAAGATCAATATGCTTATATTGGTTTTGATACTGAAGGAGTTATTAGGTTGGCTCCATCCAGTTTACTTGTTTATAAAAATGTTTCCGATGAAGGGTACATTTTTGAATTGAAAAATGGGAGAGCGTGGATTAATGATCATTTTGCTTCTGTACCTGTTCGTATGTTTGCGGGAGGGGCGCTTTTGGAGCCGCGCAGAGCTTCGTTTGATGTGAGTTTTGATGGTTATTATACTAAAATAAGTGTTTTTTCCAGTCAGGTTATGGTTAGCCTTGTTGCCGGTTTGGATGAAAATCCTATTAACAGTTTTCTTGTAGTGGAGGGCGGACAATCTACTGTTTCGTTATTGAAAGTTGTAAATAGTTCCGAACTGTTAAAAAGGCTTTTGTACTCTAAATTGGTTAAAGAATTTAATTATTCATTAATGGATTTGGTCGCTTCTCAGCAGGATGAGTGGGTGGCTAAAAATCTTATAGATGATGCTGATCTTTTGGCTAATGTGTCTTCAGCAAGGTTGGCTTCTATTAATGCTCGCGGACTTAGGTATGGATCTTTGGAGTCGATTGGGTATCAAATAGATAAAGCTGTTATTGCGCTTTCAGATAAGCTTACTTTTACGGAGGAAAAGCGTGTTGGCCTTTTAATGGATAGTATTAATGAACATTTAATGGATGCCGAGTATTTGCTTGTTTTCGGGAGGAATCCGGAGGCGATGGATAGGATTTCTATTTATAAGCAATTAATGAAAGAAGGTTTTACGTCCGGTGGAGAGCTTTTTAGGTCACGGGCTTTGGATGATATGCGTACTTTTTATGATCAACTTTTTTTCGTTTTACCGACGGATGCTTTGTTTTATGTCAAAATTGTATTGAGTGATTTTCTTATTGCTGAACTTGATAAGTCTCCGCAGGCGGCTTTGGAAAAGCTTGGTTTGATTAGAGATTATATGAATTATGCCTATAGATTGGCTCCAACTAATGAGTTGGAGGCTCGTTTTTCTCTTCAGAATTATTTTGTGAGATTTCAGGCATTTGTGAATGCGGAAAGAGGTCGGCTTTCAAAAATGGAAGAGTTTCTTTCGGAGGAGAATAGAATAATGGATAATTTGTTAAAGCAATATCCGCAGTTTTATCAGGATTCTTTTTTTGCGATGAAGGATTTTCTGGAGACTGAATGGCTTAAACTTTTGCCTGAAGGTAACGATAAAAATGAAGAGAGGCAAACTATGATCAGTACTAAAATTGATTTTTTGAAACAACTTCAGCGTTTTTTCTTGGATGAAAAGATTTCTCTTGAAGATGCAATGCAGGTGGTTTTGCGTTTAGTTAACGAAATTCAATCTTTGCAAACAGGATCCGATATTGGAGTGAGTGATCTTTTTGCTTTAAGATTAAAGGATTATGGTAATTTCCTTAAGTTTTTGAAAACTACCAATGTAAATCAGTTGCGCTTTTCATCGCCTCAGAAAGAGTATGGAAATTTTTTGGAATTACAACAGGAGCAGGTGACTATTGATCAGGTTATTAAGGAATTTCTTGGTGAAGAAGTTCCAAAAACGGTTATGACGGCTGCGGATATAAGCGCTAGAATTATAGATGATTTTGCGAATTTGAATGTAACGGATTTGCAGATTGGGGAAATTAGCGGAGAGGATCAGGTGTTTGTGAATATTCTTAGTGGAAATGTTGAAGGTATGACGTTTTCTTGTTTGTATGATTGGAATCTTAAGTTGATTTCACAATTAAAGATGGATGGACTTTTTGTTTCGCAGGAGCCTTTGCGGTTATCTAGTTTGGTGGCTTCTTTGCAAGCGGCGGCGGAGGAAAGAGCTGCTGCTGCTTTATTGGTTAAGCCTTTGCCTTTGCCTGCACCTTCGCCGGCGCCGGCTGCGGTGGAAGTTTCTCAGGCGGATAGGGTTGCCAGGATTCTTCTTATTCAGAAATTGAATCTTAATGGTATTAGTGCTTTGGAAGACAATGTTGTTGTTTCCAGTGCGATAAATGGAGAATTTATTGTTAATGATGCGACATTGGTTTCAAATAAGAATATTGTGGTTTCATTTAATTTTACGAATAAATCCAATGTTGTTTCCGGGTTGGTTGTTAAAGTTTCTTCCGGAGATTTGAAAGTATTGAATGACTATCCGCTTTCACAGTTAAATCAGGTTGTGACTCAAGTTTATGATAAAGCTGCCGGCGGCGCGTAAATTTTGATTCGTGCTGACAGCGTTAAAAAGTTATGATATATTCCCGCAGGATTTGTTTTTATGTATCCAAATTTTAATTTAAATAAAAGATCTATGGTTGATAATGACAAAGCAAAGGGTGTAAGTGATTATGGTGCGGAGAGTATCCAGGTATTGGAAGGATTGTCCGCTGTTAGGAAAAGACCCGGAATGTATATTGGTACAACAGATGTTTCAGGGTTGCATCATCTTATTTGGGAAGTTGTAGATAACGCGATTGATGAGGCGATGGCTGGGTTTTGCAAGAATATTGATGTTGTTATTTACAAAGATGGATCTTGCAGTTGTGAGGATGATGGTCGCGGAATTCCTGTGGACAAACATTCAAAAACCGGTAAATCGGCTTTGGAAACGGTTTTAACCATTTTACACGCCGGAGGTAAGTTTGGTGGTGGCGGGTATAAAGTTTCCGGAGGTTTGCATGGTGTGGGTGTTTCCGTTGTAAACGCTTTATCCAGCTATTTGAAGGCTAATGTTTATAGAGATGGTAAGATTTATGAGCAAGAATATATTGATGGTGGGCATCCTAAGTCGGAAATTGCAGTTGTTGGTGATACTAAGAAAACCGGTACAAAGATTTGGTTTCAGCCGGATCCTACTATTTTCGAACATACGGATTTTGATTTTCAAACTATTTTGAATCGTTTAAGGCAACAGGCTTATTTGACTAAGGGTGTAACTATTAGGATTCTTGATGAAAGAGAAGATGGGCAGAAGTATCAGTTCTATTTTGAAGGTGGAATTAAGTCTTATGTACAGCATCTTAATCAGAATAAAGAATCTATTGGAAGTATTGTTTATGTGGAAAAAGATGTTGATGAAGGTATGGTGGAGGTTGCTTTGCAATATACGGAGACGTTTAATGAGCAGATTTTTACTTTTGCGAATAATATTCATACGATTGAAGGAGGAATGCATCTTACCGGTTTTAGGTCTGCTTTGACTCGTACTATTAATAATTATGCCAGGAAGAATAATCTTTTGAAGGAGAAAGAAGTTAATTTGACTGCGGATGATGTGCGTGAGGGATTGACGGCTATTGTATCTGTTAAATTGGCCGATCCGCAGTTTGAAGGGCAAACTAAGAGTAAGCTTGGAAACGCGGAAATGAGAACGGCAGTAGAAACTGTGTTCGGAGATGCTTTTAGTGAATTTATGGAAGAGAATCCTAATGATGCTCGAGCGTTTTTCGGGAAATGTGCTTTGGCAGCGCGAGCCCGCATGGCGGCGCGAGCGGCGAGGGATACTGTTATTCGTAAAGGAGCTTTGGAAGGGCTTACGCTTCCCGGTAAGCTTGCGGATTGCAGTTCAAAAAATCCCGAGGAGTCGGAACTGTTTATTGTTGAGGGAGATTCTGCCGGAGGTAGCGCTAAAATGGGACGAAATCGTTCTATTCAGGCTATTTTACCTTTGCGTGGAAAAATTCTTAATGTTGAACAGGCTAGAATGGATAGAATTCTTGGTAACAATGAAATTAAAAACTTGATTATAGCGCTTGGTATTGGAATCGGTGAGGTTTTGGATATTTCTAAGATTCGTTATCATAAAGCAATTATTATGACCGATGCGGATGTTGATGGTGCTCATATTCGTACGTTGCTTTTGACTTTATTTTATAGGTATTTAAAGCCGGTTATTGAGGCTGGATTTCTTTATGTGGCTCAACCGCCTTTATATAAATTGTCTTTCGGAAAGAAGTCCGAATATGCTTATAGTGAGGAGCAGAAGGATTTGGCTATATCTAAAAATCCCGATTTTGTTAAAAATATACAGAGGTATAAGGGTCTTGGTGAAATGAATCCGGATCAGCTTTGGGAAACTACAATGGATCCTGAGCGTCGCTTGATGTACAAAATCCATATAGATGAAGCAGAAGAGGCGGATAGGACTTTTGAAACTTTGATGGGGGCTGAAGTTGCTCCTCGTAAGAAGTTTATTCAATCGCATGCCAAGAAGGTTAAGAATCTTGATATTTAACAGTAAAGATTGACTTTTGTTTTGGCATATTTATAATGGCTGCGCTTTAAACTAAATTTATAACCGAACTAAAAATCGGAAGGGGGTGAAATCTATGACAGTGGTTGTATATAAAAATCAGAAAGAGTCTTTGGATCGTCTTATTTCCCGTTTTAATAAAAGGGTACAGGGCAGCCGTATTATTCTTGAAGTTAAGAATAGAAGGTATTATAAAAAGGCTAAAACAAGACGACTGGTTCGCGCTTCCGCGATTAAACGTGAGTTTTATAGAGCTAAGAGAGAGAAGATGCAATACTATTAGAGATTTTAAAAGGGCCCCGCTATGGCGGGGTTTTTTTTGGTTTTATAAATTAATATTTTATGACTGTAGGTGAAATTTTAGGTCGGGCCGGACATGAGGATGTTCTGGGGATGGAATTGCTTCTAGCACATTCGTTAAATGTCTCTAGGGAGGGGTTATTTTCTCATCCTGAACAAGAAATTAATACAAGTGAATCAATGGTGTTCAATGCGTTGTTTGAACGTTTTTGTTCTGGGGAGCCGGTTGCTTATCTTATTGGTAAAAAGGAGTTTTACGGTCTTGATTTTTTTGTGGACGATTCGGTTTTGATTCCGCGGCCGGAGACGGAATTGTTGGTTGCTAATGTTATTGAATTTTGTAAGGGGGAGAGTGGGGGAGTGCGGATTTTGGATATTGGGACGGGGAGTGGGGCGATTGCAATTGCTTTGGCGAAGAGTTTGCCGCAGGCACGTGTAACTGCTGTTGATATTTCGGAGGATGCGTTGAAGGTGGCCTATGCGAATGCGAGGGTTCACGGTGTTTATGATCGCGTGGATTTTGTGAGGTCTGATTTGCTTTCTAATGTGGATGGATCTTTTGATGTAGTTGTGGCGAATTTGCCTTATATTGGGCTTGAAAGTAATAATTTTGTCAGTAGGGAAACTTTGGAGTTTGAGCCGCATATTGCTTTGTTTGGTGGGAATGATGGGCTTGATCTTTATAGGAAATTGTTTGACCAGATTAACGCAATGGAGTGGCGGCCAAAGTTATTGCTTGGTGAATTTGGTTTTACGCAGGCCGATTTAATGCGAAAATTATTGGATAAATTTTTTATACAACAGCAATGCTTGATTCAAAAGGATTACGCTTCTATTGAACGAATATTCATGGTAACTTTTATTGGTGATTGAAAAAATACAACAATTGGAGCAGGAATTTATTTTGCTTGAAGAAAAGCTTTCGGATTCGGAGATTATGCAGAATCACACCGAATATACGAAAATTAGTCGTAGGCATAAGGAGCTTTTGCATTTGGTGATGCTTTATCGTGAATATAAAAGGGCTCAGGCTGACAAATTGGATGCTGAAGGTATGCTTGTTACGGAGAAAGATCCGGAGATGAAAGAGTTTGCCAAGCAGCAATTGAATGATTCTCAGGAAAAATTAAAAGGTCTTGAAGAAAAACTGAAGGTTGAGCTTTTGCCGAAAGATCCGGACGATCTAAAAAACTGTATTATTGAAATTCGTGCCGGAGCGGGAGGGGAAGAGGCCGCTTTGTTTGGAGGAGAACTGACTCGCGCGTATATGAGGTTTGCGGAGAACAGCGGTTTGAAGGTGGAGCTTATGAACAAGAGCGAAGCCGCTGGTGGTGGTATTAAAGAAATTATTTTTAAGATTGTAGGGGATGGTGCTTACGGTAAAATGAAGTATGAGAGCGGAGTTCACCGTGTTCAGCGCGTGCCGGAGACGGAAAGCCAGGGGCGCGTTCATACGTCTACAATAACGGTTGCGGTTTTGCCTGAGGCGGAGGAAGTGGATATTGAAATTAAAGATGCGGATTTGCGCATAGATGTTTATAGAGCCGGTGGTCCGGGAGGGCAGAGCGTTAATACAACCGATTCCGCTGTTCGTATTACTCATATTCCAAGCGGACTGGTTGTTTCTCAGCAGGATGAGAAGTCTCAGCTTAAGAATAAGCATAAGGCCATGCAGGTTTTACGAACCAGGCTTTATGCCATGGAGGTGGAAAAAAAGCAAAAGGAGCTTGGAGCAAAGCGTCTTGCGCAGATTGGAACAGGTGACCGCAGCGAGAAAATCCGCACATACAATTTTCCGCAGGATCGCGTTACCGATCATCGTATAAAGAAGAGTTGGAGTAATCTTCCTTCTATTATGGAGGGGAATTTAGGCGAGATTGTGGAGGCGCTGACTATGGAGGATCAGATGAATATGTTGAAGGGTGGGTAGGGGTGGTTAAAGCTAATTTAGCTCAATTTTATGCCCCATTTCTTCAAGTCTTCCCAGAAGGTTGGATAAGTTTTTTGTACACAAGAGGAGTTTTTGATCTTCATGTTGCCGATTGCGCTTCCTGCGATTGCGAAGCACATGGCCATTCGGTGGTCGTTGTATGTTTCTATTTCAGCGGCGCTTTGTAGCAGGGGATTGCCTTTTATTGTTAGGAATGTTTTGCCTTCTTGTACAGTTGCGCCGATTTTTTTTAGTTCGGTTGTTAGTGCGCTAAGGCGGTCGCATTCTTTAACTCGTAGATTTGCTAGGCCGGTTAGTTTGGAAGTGCCATTGGCGAATGCGCATAGTATTGCGACTGTCATGGCGGCGTCCGGGAGTTGGTTTAGGTCTACTTCGCCTAGTGCTTTTAAATTTTTAGGACCTTTGACCGATACGGAGTTTTTTGATTTGTTTATAGTGCAGCCCATTTTTTGTAGGATGTGTAGGAATTGCATGTCTGCCTGAAGGCTGGTTCCCGGAATGTTTGTTATTGTTGTTTTTGAGCCATGAAGGGCGGCCAAGGCGAGCGGGTAAGTTGCGGATGATGCATCTCCTTCAACATCGTATTTTACAGATTTGTACGTTTGTGGTTTGATTATAAATTCTCGGAAATTCTTGTTTTGTACGCGTACGCCAAAGTGGCGCATGGTTTCCAGAGTCATTTCTACGTAGGGCAGGGAAGTTAGTTTGCCTTTGACTTTGATTTGCGAAGTTTTTTCCGCGAGCGGTAGGGCCATTAGAAGGGCGGAAAGGTATTGGCTGCTTATTTCTCCGTTTACTGTGGTTTTGCCTCCTTTTATTGGTTTTAGAATGGTTACGGGGGGGCAGCCGTCATTGGTTTGGATAGATGCGCCGAGTTTGGTTAGGGATTCTGTTAGATCTTGGATGGGGCGCGATTGCATTCTTTTGTCGCCGGTGAGTTTTGAGTTGAAAGATTGGGTGGCAAGGGCGGCGGTTAGCGATCTTGCGGCTGTGCCGGCGTTTTGAATATCTATGATTTTTTCCGGTTTTTTAAATGTGCCGGCGGCGCCTTTTATGGTTAGGCCTGTTTTAGTTTGTTTTATTTCAATGCCAAGGGCGCGCAGCGCCCGGATCATTACCTGGGTGTCTTTGCTGTCCATGGCGCCTATTATTGTGCTTGTGCCTTTGGATAGTGCTGCAAGAAGAAGGGCCCGGTTGGTGTAGCTTTTTGAGCCGGGAACTTTTGTTGTGATTGGTTTAAGCGGCTTGGTGACCGCGTGAATTTCTATGGAAGCTTTTTCAGGCATAATTTTTTAAAGCTGAGATAAGGTCCTTTTTGGTGAATTTGTCGTAAAGTTTGGTTGTGCCGATTTTTGGTACGATTATAAACCTGACTTTTCCGGCGATGTTTTTTTTGTCACTTTGTATTATTTGCCAAAGTTTATTAGCGCTTTTAGTTGTTAGGAGTGATTTTTGGCTGATTCCCGTTAAATTCAACTTTTTGATCAAATTATTTATTCTTAAATGATCAGATTTGTTTATGAGATTGTGATTTAGGCTCATTTCATTTGTCAATTTGATGCCAATGGCGATGGCTTGTCCGTGTTTGATTTTGTAGTTTGAGAGCTTCTCTATGGCATGTCCAATGGTGTGTCCGTAATTTAAAATGATTCGCTCACCGGTTTCAAACTCATCTTTTTCAATTACTTCTGCCTTAATTTTGCAAGCTTGTATAATTAAATTATTCATAAGTGCTGAGCCGGGTATTTTTCCGTTTTTTTCGATTGATTCAAAAAGCTTTGGGCTTTTAATGATGCCATATTTTAGAACTTCACTGATTCCGCAAAGAGTTTCTGTTAAAGGTAGGGTTTTTAAAAAGTTTGGATCTATTAAGATAGCTTGTGGTTGATAAATGGTTCCGGCTAAGTTTTTGCCTGCTGTAAGGTTTACTCCGGTTTTTCCGCCGATGCTGGAATCTGTCATTGAAAGTAAAGTGGTTGGTATGTGAAGGTAGGGAATGCTTCTTTTGAAGATGGATGCACAGAATCCGGCAATGTCGCCTGTTACTCC
>Ga0065182_1000941_pt1 | contig 12378 bp, 21 predicted proteins | sample CryGey02umfilter_2_FD_59208 | JGI IMG/M metagenome (GOLD analysis project Ga0065182, IMG submission 59208) | Groundwater microbial communities from aquifer in Utah, USA - Crystal Geyser 4/10/14 0.2 um filter (version 2) (version 2) | ecosystem: Environmental > Aquatic > Deep subsurface >...
AGTGCCGCTGATACTGTAGTTACCGCAGTTTAAATAAAAGACCGGGTCCCGAGAGGGGCCCGGTCTTTTATCAGTTTCCCGCGCAGGAATTAATACTTGTGGGAGCGCGGGGATTTCTGTAAAATTCAAAGATGGCCGAAATTAAGAAGCGTATCCTTGTGGTGGACGACGACGAAGTGATACGGGACCTTGCCGTAGACGTGCTTTCCGAAGAGTATGAAATGATGCAGGCCTGCGACGGGCAGGACGGGTGGGAAAAAGCCCAGGACTGGCGTCCTGACCTGGTGATCACTGACCTGATGATGCCGCGCATGCACGGTTATGAACTGTGCAGGCTCCTCAGGAGCCCCGAAGGGCTGAGCGGCGTTAAGATCATAGTGGCGTCTTCAAAGCCTTATGCCGCCGACAAGGCCCAGGCCATTGCCGCCGGAGCGGACGAGTATATAGTAAAGCCCTTCTCCATAGGGGAAATACAGGACAAGGTCAGGAAAATTTTATCCTCCGCGCCCGCAGCCGGGCCGCAGCCGCCCCCTGCTCCGGAAGGCCCCCCGGTTACCAACCGGTCCTCTTCTCTTCCTTCGCCTGTTAAATCTGAAGTCCCGCTGCCTGTCTCCGTGCGTTTCTGGGGCACGCGCGGTTCCTGTCCCACAGGCGGACTTAAAAACGTTAGATACGGCGGGAACACGCTCTGTACCGAGATACGTATCGGGGATATCCCTGTTATTATAGACTGCGGCACGGGCCTGCGCGAGCTCGGGGTGGAGCTCGCTGCCGAGTTTCCGGGCCGTCCAATAGCGGGCCATATTTTTGTAGGGCACACCCACTGGGACCATATACAGGGGTTCCCTTTCTTTACCCCGCTGTATAATCCGCGGAACACTTTTACCGTTTACAGCGTGCGCGGGGCCCGCAGCAGCCTGCACCGGATCTTCAGCGATTCTATGGCTCTGGATTATTTCCCCGTGCCGCTCTCCAACCTGGCCAGCAAGCTGAGCTTCGTCGAACTGGAGGGGCCGGTGGATATAGGAGCGGCAAAGGTAAGCTTTCAGCACCTGAATCATCCGGGGGTCTGCATAGGCTTCCGGGTAGAGGCCCAGGGAAAGGTAATAACTTATATAAGCGACCATGAAGGTTTCGCCAAATTGGGCGGAGACAGCGAAATGGCTCGCCGCCAGGACGCCGCGATAGTAAATTTCGCCAGGGGCAGCGACCTCCTGATCATGGAGGCCCAGTATACCGAGCAGGAATATGCCTCCCGGAAAGGGTGGGGGCATGGGACCTACGACGATGCCGTGAAGTTCGCGGGAGCCTCCGGGGTATCGCGCATGGCTATCTTCCACCACGATCCGAGCCATACTGACGATATGATGGACGCCAATATTAAATACTGCCGGGAGCTGCTTGTGCGGGATGGGGTAAAAACGGAATGTTTTGCGGCCTGGGACGGGCTGCGGATAAAACTCTAGGAGCCTGTCCGGCATAAGGCTTTCATGAAGAAATTGTCTGTTTTGGAGCCGAGCTGAAGCGCCGCGAGACGAGCACCCTCGACGGAAATTGTGAGTTGAGCGGTGCGAAGGCGCAGGACAAAAGCGCAATTGCAGGCGAAATTGCCTATGTCGGACAGGCTCCTGGCTAAGCCGGCCCGCCTGAGAACCGCCCGGCAGTTTTTATTTCTATGCGGAGAAGTTTCTGATTTGTATAATACATATAGTCAGCTATATGAATACTAATCTCATCCTGTATGTGAAGGACCAGTCAAAAAGCAGGGAATTTTACGCTATAACCCTCGGGATAGCGCCGGAGTTGGACGTTCCGGGTATGACCCGGTTCCCTCTTTCTTCCGGCTGCGCGCTCGGGCTTATGCCGGAGAAAGGTATTAAAAGACTTCTTCCGGACCTGCCCGATCCGGAAAAAGGCGGCGGCATCCCCAGGGCGGAGCTTTATCTGACCGTGCCCGACCCGGCGCTGTATCATGCCCGGGCCCTGGCCGCAGGCGCCAGGGAACTCAGTCCCCTGGAGACAAGGGGCTGGGGGGACAGAGCGGCTTACAGCCTGGACCCGGATGGCCATGTGCCGGCCTTCGCGAGACCGGTTTAAAATACCGCTTTACATGCCCGGGCTCTTTTGTTATAATAATTTTGATGTTAACTGCGGCAACGCCGCGGTTTCTTTGAAAAAGCAGTTTTTATCACGCTGTCGCGTTCTACGGAATACGGGCAGCGGCCCTATAGATGGAGCGGCCTTGATTCCCTCCACCTGCGGGCTTAATCATAGAAACTTAAAATATTGTTTTTAAAAAAACCGGAAGCTGTAATGTTCCGGCGCGGTTTGTTCGTTTTATTTCGCGACCGCGGGGACCCGGTATTAAAACCGGGCGTTTCTCGTCGAGCGGAGCAAAACGGAGCGCGGCAGCGGAGTATCCGCTGAAACGAGCAAGCGATCAAGCGACAGCCAAGGAGCGGACTGACATGACAGAAGAAAATAAAGAAAAGACGGCGCCTGAGGCAAAACCCGAAGTACAGGTTCTGCCCGTGTCCCATAAATTTCTCATCGGCCAGAAACTGGGCATGACCCAGGTCTTCGACGCCGCAGGTTCCCTTCACGCCGTAACGGTCGTGAAAACCGGACCGTGCCGCGTGGTTTATACCCGCACCATTGAAAAAGACGGCTACCAGGCCGTCTGCCTTGGGCTGGGACACAAGGTTGAGCACCGCGCCAACAAAGCCGAAATGGGCCTTGCCAAAAAGCTTAATCTGAAACCTATTAAGCACCTTAAAGAATTCCGCGTGTCAGACCTGGCGGGAGCCGCCCCCGGCCAGACCGCCAGCATCGAGCGCTTTGCCGAGGGCGAATATGTGGACGTCCAGGCCGTCAGCAAGGGTAAAGGTTTTGCCGGCGGCATGAAGCGCCACGGCTTCGCAGGCGGCGGCGCTTCGCACGGCGCCTCCGACAGGGAAAGGGCGCCCGGTTCTCTGGGTTCCCGCCGCTCGCTCGGGCGCGTGCTCCCCGGGCAGCGCATGGCCGGACACATGGGCGTTGATACGGTTTCCGTGCAGAAAGTGAAAATAGTGAAGATCATCCCCGAAGAGAATATGATACTCGTGAACAGCGGTATTCCCGGCGCAACCGGCAGCATGGTTTACATCACCCTCACCAACAAGAAAGTCTCGGTGGCGGCCGCGGTGAACCTTAAGGCCAAGTCCAAGAAAGACGCCATAAAAGGCGCGGCAAAGAAGCCGGGAGCCAAGAAGTAAAGGGAGGCCCTCGCAAGGAAAAAATATGGAAACAAAACTTTTAGACCTCAAAGGCAAGGAAATCGGCAAATTCGAACTGCCTGAAGTTATTTTCTCTGTTAAGCCCGATCCCTACTTCATACATGAAGTAATGAAGCATTATCTGGCTAACAAGCACCGCGGAACCGCTTCCACCAAGACCCGCGCAGAAGTTTCCGGCGGCGGCAAAAAGCCGTGGAAACAGAAGGGTACCGGCCGCGCCCGCGTGGGTTCAAACCGCTCTCCTATATGGCGCAAAGGCGGCGTGGTGTTCGGGCCCAAGCCCCGTTCTTTCCGCCAGTACCTGCCCATACAGAAACTGCGCCAGGCCCTGATAGAAGCCCTCTCAGCCCGTGCAGCCGACGGCGCCGTGCTGGTGATGGAGAACCTCGCTCTCGAGACTCCCAAGACCAGCTCCCTGAACGCCCTGAACAAAGGCCTTAACGCGAAGAGCGTGCTTTTTGTGACGGACAAGATGGACAGCAATTTCAGGATAGCGGCCAGGAACAGAGCCGAATTCGGCTGGTGTCTCGCCAGCAATCTTAACGCCTACGAAGCTATGCGCAACGAAAGGCTTGTTTTCACCACCGCCGGCCTCAAAGTCCTCACCGACAATATCAAGGAGGTAAAATGAACTATACAGAAGTTCTCGTTTCCCCTATACTCAGCGAAAAGAGTATGACCATTAAAGATACTCAGAACCGCTATACCTTCAAGGTCAATTCCAAGTCTAACAAGAGTGAGATCAAGAAGGCCATAGAGACCCTTTTCAAGGTTAAGGTCACCGCGGTCCGCACCGCTAACTTCCCCGGCAAACTGCACAAAGTGGGCCGCTACGAAGGTTACCGCCCGGACTGGAAAAAAGCGATAGTGACCGTTAAAGCCGGGCAGAAAATTGATATGACCGATCTGCCGAAATAAGGCGGAAAATAGGAAAGATATGCCAATTAAATCATACAGACCATACACCCCCTCGAGGCGCACCCTCCAGATAGCCGACTTCTCGGAGATCACCAAAACCGAGCCCGAAAAAAAGCTGGTAAAGGGCCTTCGCAAGCACGGCGGCCGCAATAACACCGGCATGATCATGGTCCGGCACCACGGCGGCGGACATCGCCGGCGTTACCGCGACATGGATTTCAAACGCGAGAAGTACGGAGTTCCCGCCCGCGTAGCGGCTATCGAATACGATCCTAACAGGAACGCCCGTATAGCCCTGCTGTTTTACGCGGACGGCGACAAGCGTTACATTCCGGCCCCTCTCGGGCTGGCGGTAGGCGCCTCCGTGATGAGCGGTCCCAAGGCTGAAATCCGCCTCGGCAACGCTCTCCCGATGACCAATATCCCCGACGGTACCTTTATACACGCCATCGAGATGCTCCCGGGTAAAGGCGCGCAGTTCGTACGCGCCGCCGGAACCCAGGCGCAGCTTATGGCCAAAGAGGGCGATTACGCCCTTGTTAAGATGCCCTCCGGCGAAATCCGCAAAGTGCTCAAGGCCTGTCTCGCCACTATCGGCCAGGTAGGAAACATAGAGCACAACACGATCAGCCTCGGCAAGGCCGGGCGCCGGCGCCATATCGGCGTAAAGCCCACCGTGCGCGGCGGAGCTATGAACGCCTGCGACCATCCGCTCGGCGGTGGCCGCGGCCGTTCCAAGGGTAATAATGTGCCCCGCTCGCCGTGGAACCAGCCCTCCAAGGGCTTCAAGACCAGGACCAAATCAAAAATATGGGGCTGGATGATAGTTGCTGACAGGCGCAAGGCTAAGAACGCTTAACGGAGGAATATAATGAGCAGATCTTCTAAAAAAGGCCCTTTTGTAGACCAGAAACTTCTGGCCAAGGTACAGGCCGCCGTGCAGTCCGGCGACAAGCGCCAGATCAAGACCTGGGCCCGCGCCTGCACCATCACCCCTGAATTCGTAGGGCAGACGCTTATGGTTCATAACGGCCGCAAGTTCCTGCCTGTTTATGTGACCGAGCGCATGGTAGGACATAAGCTGGGCGAGTTCTCTTTCCCCAGGCTGTTCAAGGGCCACGGCTCTTCCCATACCAAGGAAGCGACAGCGCTTACCTAATAGCAATCCGGAGCCCGGTTCCTTATAAAGAAACCGCGGCTCCCCACAGATAAAACGGAACGGAGAAATTTATGGAAGCTAAATGTCATCTCAGGTACCAGCGCTTCGGCCGCCGCAAGGTTGCCCAGCTGCTAGACGCGGTAAGGGGCAAATCCCTTTATGAGGCCCACTATATACTGGAAAGCCTTCCCAGGATCGCTACCGATATAGTGGACAAGGCTATCCGGTCAGCCGGCGCCAACCTGTCCGTGAAACTCGGCCGCAAGCTCGATCTTAAAGCGATCTGGGTGAAGTCCGCGAGTTCCGACCAGGGCCCGATGAAGATGCTTAAGCGTGTGCAGCCCGGCCCCCAGGGCCGAGCGATGCCGTTTAAACGCAAAATGTGCCACATAAACGTTGTGGTTTCTGATACGAAGGAGCAGAAATAATATGGGTCAAAAAATACATCCCAGGGGCTTAAGGCTCGGCTACATCCAGGACTGGCAGTCCCGCTGGTTCTCTCCCAAGAAGATGCCGGAACTGATCCGTGAAGATTTCGAAATAAGGCTTATGGTAACCGAAAGGTTCGCTATGGCCTCCGTCAGCTGGGTGGACATCGAACGCGCCGGCGCCTACCTGAAGGTTACTATACACACCGCCCGTCCGGGAGTGGTTATAGGCCGCAAGGGCGCCGACATAGAGAATCTTAAGAAAGATATAGAGCGCCTCACCCGCCGCAAAGTTTACCTCAATGTCTCGGAGATAAAGGTCCCCGAGCTTGACCCCCGCCTGGTCGGCCAGTCGGTGGCGCAGCAGCTCGAAAAGCGCATCTCCTTCAAGCGCGCCATAAAGCGCGCGATGGAGCGCACGATGGGCTCCGGGGCGCTTGGTATAAAGGTTATGGCTTCAGGCCGCCTCGGCGGCGCCGAGATCGCCCGCCGCGAGTGGTTCCGCAAAGGCCGCGTGCCGCTGCAGACCATCTCAGCCGATATCGATTACGGCCTGACCGAAGCCAATACCAGCATGGGCAAGATCGGCATCAAGGTCTGGATCTTCAAGAAACTGTTCTTTGCGAAGACCCCCCGCGAACTGCGCGAGCAGCTCATTAAGATGGAAGCCGAGAACCCTACCGAAATCCCGGTCATGGACGAGTCGGCGCAGGCCCGCAGGGACGCAAACCCCGGCGCTTAAGAGTTTTTTTAAGGAGCAAGAACTATGTTAATGCCTAAGAGAGTAAAACACCGCAAAACGCATACAGCCCAGCGTATTAAGGGCATGGCGAAGAGCGGCTTCACGCTCGCTTTCGGTGAATACGGCCTGAAGACCCTTGAGCCGCGCTGGATAACGGCGCGCCAGATAGAGGCCTGCCGCGTATGCATCGTGCGCTACCTTCGCAAGAAAGGCAAGATCTGGATAAGGATATTCCCGGATAAAGCCATCACCAAGCACCCTGCTGAAACCCGCATGGGTAAGGGTAAGGGCGCGCCGGAATATTGGGTAGCCGTGGTCAGGCCGGGCAGGATCCTTTTTGAAGTCGAAGGTCTTGACCTTGCGACCGCCAAAGAAGCCTTTACCCGCGCAGGGCACAAACTGCCGGTAAAGACCCAGTTTATCAGCCGCGACGAGATTTAGAAGGAGCAGCAATATGAAAAGAAAAGACAAGGAAACCTTGAAGAACATGGGCGACGCCGAAATGATGGCGCAGGCCGCCGATCTCAAGAAGCAGATTTTCCAGCTTAAATTCAAGCGCACTACCGCGCCTATTGAGAACCCGCTGGTACTCCGCACCGCCCGCCGCAAAATAGCCATGATAAACACCTGGCTCAAGCAGCGCGAGCTCGCGAAGACGAAGACCGCCGCAGAGGTTAAAAAATGAACGAAAAAACAGAAACCAGAGCCAACAGGAAAGTTTTACGCGGACTGGTCGTGTCCGATAAGATGGAAAAGACCCGCGTTGTCAGCGTTGACCATGTCATCAAGCACGCCTTCTACAACAAGACCATGCGCCGCCACCGCAGATTTTACGCGCATGACGAGGCTAACGAATCAAAGAGCGGCGATCTCGTTGAGATAGTCAACACCCGCCCTCTCTCGGCGCTCAAGCGCTGGAGGATCAGCCGCATAGTAGAGAAAGCGGCTAAATAGTTCCCACCCGGCCGTCCCGCGCATAGCGCGGTCGCGGCTCGGATACAGTCTAGACACGGAGAAAGATAATGATACAGCTGAGAACGATTCTTAATGTGGCCGACAATTCCGGCGCCCGCAAACTTATGTGCTTTCACGTCATGGGCGGCAGTTACCGCCGCTACGCCTACCTGGGCGACACTGTAGTCTGCTCGGTTAAGGATGCCACTCCTCATACGGCGGTTAAAAAAGGCGAAGTTGTGAAAGCGGTAGTAGTCCGCGTCAGGAAGGAAGTCCGCCGCGCCGACGGTTCCTACATACGGTTTGACGATAACGCTGTTTGTCTGATAGACGAGAACGGCGACCCCAAAGGCACCCGCGTCTTCGGACCGGTAGCCAGAGAGCTGCGCGGCAGAAACTACCTTAAAATAGTTTCGCTCGCCCCGGAAGTAATTTAGCCGTCTCAAGCGCATAGCGCTTGATACGACATGGCCATAGGCCTAATAAGGTGGAAAATATGCTTAAACTTAAGAAAAAAGATACGGTAATAGTTATAGCCGGCAAGGACAAAGGCAAGAAAGGCGAAGTGCGCGAAGTCCAGGCCAGCGTGGGAAAGGTGGTTGTGACCGGGATAAACATCGTCTCAAAGCACAAAAAGACCACCAAAGAAAAGCCGGGCGGCATCCACAAGGTGGAAGCGGCCATGAGCATCTCAAACGTGCAGCTGGTCTGCCCCAAGTGCGACAAGCCGGCCCGCGTGAAAATTTCCATACAGGGCGGAGAGAAACTGCGCGCCTGCAAGAAATGCGGCGAAGCGATAATCTAAAGAGGTAATTTAAATGGCGAAGGAAACTCCCAAAGCAAATTCAAAAGAGCAGCATAAGACCCGGAAGCAGGAGAAGAACCAGAAGGTTCGCATGACCGAGGCTCCTAAAGGGCCCGTGTCTCCTCTCCCTAAAGGCTATAAAGTCCGCATGAACGACCTGTACCTTAAGACTGTACGCCCGGCCCTCATGAAAGACTTCGAGCTTACTTCCCCGATGGCCGCGCCCAGGATGACGAAGATCGTCATCAACATAGGCGTCAGCGAGGCCAAGGAAAACATACAGGCGCTGGACCTGGCCAGGGAAGACCTGACATTGATCTCCGGTCAGGCCCCCCAGGTGCGCCGCGCTAAAAAATCCATCTCTAACTTCAAACTTCGCGAGGGGATGCCCATAGCGGTGCGCGTGACGCTGCGCGGGACGCGGATGTACGAGTTCTTTGACCGCTTTGTTTCCCTGTCGGTGCCGCGTATACGCGACTTCCAGGGCGTTGACCCCAGGTTCTTTGACGGCAGGGGCAACCTTAACATCGGTCTGAAAGAGCACCATATTTTCCCCGAAGTGGATATGGAAAAGTCCCCTAAACCGCGCGGCATGAATATAACTTTCGTCACCACCGCCGGCGACAATAAAAAGGGTAAGGCCCTGCTTGAATATATGGGCATGCCTTTTAAGAAACCGGAAGAGAAGAAAGCAAACCCCAAACTCTAAGACGCCCCGGCGTAGAAGAGTTGCAGCCGGCGGTTTTAGGTTAATAGCAGGGGCGGAGCGTAGCGACACAAGACAGTGTCAATACAGCATAGTTACAGATTAATAACAGGAGAAAGAAAGAAATGGCTACATATGCTTGGATGGCGAAGATGCGCAAACCCCAGAAGTTCTCTACGCGCTTCCGCAACCGCTGCCAGATCTGCGGCAGGCCGCGCGGTTACTACCGGGACTTCGGTCTCTGCAGGATCTGCCTGAGGAAGATGGCGCACGATGGCCTGATACCCGGCCTCAGAAAGTCGAGCTGGTAAAAGAATTTAAAAGTCACCGGATGTCGGCCGCGGAAACGGGCTGAGACCCTGGGCTTATATTAAGAGTTTTCAGATTACGAGGTGAAAAAATGGATCCTATAGCAAATATGCTGTGTTCAATAAAGAACGCCACGGTTAAGAAGAAAGAGCGAGTGGACGTTCCCTTCTCTGGCATCAAGGCAGGGCTTGTAAAAGTCCTTAAAGAAGAGGGCTTTGTCTCCAATTTCAAGGTTCTTGACCCCAAGCTGGACAAGACCATCGACAGGCGCGGCGTGATACGCATCACGCTGAAGTACACTATCGATAAACAGCCCGTCATAAACGGCATCCGCCGCGTCTCCAAGCCCGGCCTGCGCATTTACCGGGCCCATAATGAAATGCCCCATGTGCGCGCCGCTTTCGGCGTGACCATAGTTTCAACTTCCAAGGGCCTGCTTACGGACGCGGAAGCCAAGAAGCAGAAACTCGGCGGCGAAGTTCTCTGCCAGGTGTGGTAAGAAGAATCGAAAATCGAGAATCACGGACTGATTTAAGAAAGAGGTAAACACTATGAGCAGAATTGGAAAAAGACCGGTAGCGCTTCCCGAAAAGGTTAAAGCGAGAGTGGAAAACAGGAAGGTCCTCGTAGAGGGGCCGCTTGGAAAGATGGCTTATTCCCTGCCCGACGGCATCAATGCAGAGGTCAAGGACGCCAATATCAATATCAGCATAGCCCCGGGCGCGGAAGGCAAGGCCGCGCTCTTCGGCACCGCCAGGGCCCGCGTCAATAACATAGTCTGCGGGGTCAGCAAAGAATTTGAAAAAGTACTCGAGATCGCCGGCGTCGGTTTTAAGGGCGCCGTGGAAGGCAACCGCATCACTATGCAGCTGGGCTTCTCGCATCCCGTGATACTGGACATCCCGCAGGGCATCAAGATGTCTTTTGATCCCAAGCAGGTCATCCTTACTATAAAGGGCATAGACAGGGAAGCCGTAGGCAACCTTGCGGCCCAGATCAAGCGCATTAAACCCCCGGAACCCTATAAAGGAACCGGCATCAAGTACCAGGGCGAGCACATCATCCGCAAGGCCGGCAAGACAGCGGCAGGCGCGAGCGCAGGCGCGGCCAAGAAATAACCCGGGGTACTAAGCACACTTCAGCAAAAGGCAGGAACGATTATGATAAGCAAACAAGAACGCTATGAATTCCGCAAAATCCGCTCAAGGAACAACCTGTTTAGCAACGGTATTAACAGGCCCAGACTGAGCGTGTACCGGGGCACTAAATATATATATGCCCAGGTCGTCGACGACAAGAAGGCCGTGACGCTCGTGGCCGCCTCCAGCCTGGAGAAGGAACTTAAAGGCAAGTTCAAGTCCGGTAAGAGCATAGACACCGCCAAAGGGGTGGGGGCTCTTCTGGCCAAGCGCGCCATTGCCAAAGGCGTAACCGAAGTCTGTTTTGATCGCGGCGGCAGTATTTATCACGGCCGCATTAAGGCCCTGGCGGACGCAGCGCGCGAAGCCGGATTGAAATTCTAAGGGAGAAGTTAAAAATGCTCAGAAACCAGAAACAACTTAAGACCAGCAAAGAACTTAACGCCCAGGGCAAGACCCCCGGCGAAGCCATGGAACTCGACCTCACCAACGCGGTAGAGGAAAAAGTAGTCACCGTGGTTATAAACCGCGTCACCAAGGTTGTGAAGGGCGGCAAGCGCTTTTCCTTCAACGCCCTCGTGGTTGTCGGAGACAGCAACGGCAAAGTAGGGGTCGGCCTCGGCAAGTCAAACGAGGTTCAGGGCGCCATACTGAAAGGTACCGCCGGAGCCCGCAAGGAAATGTTCCAGTTTCCCCTGGTCTCATTCACCATCCCGCATGAAATCGAAGGCAGGTTCGGCGCAGGCAAGGTCTGGATGAAGCCCGCCGTGGGCGGAACCGGTCTTATAGCCGGAGGCGGCATACGCGCCGTGCTTGAAGCTGCCGGCGTCAGGAACGTTCTTACCAAGAACCTCGGCTCCCGCAACGCTTTCAATACGGTCTATGCTACCGTTGACGCGCTCAAGCGCCTCAAGAGCAAAGAAGAAGTAATGAAGCTCCGGGGCAAAGAATAAGCACCAGGGCCGCAAATAACGATTCTAGGATACACAGGAGAAAAACTATGGTAGGACTGCACAATCTCAAGGCTAAGCCGGGCTCAGTACACAAGCGCAAACGTCTTGGCACCGGGCCGGGCTCGGGCCACGGACAGACCTCTACCCGAGGACAGAAGGGGCAGGGCTCCACTTCCGGCGGCACCAAGCCCAACGGTTTCGAAGGCGGCCAGACACCGCTGCTCCGCCGCATCCCCAAGAGCGGTTTCAGCAACGCCCAGTTCCGCCAGGTGTACGAGTGGGTGAACCTTTCCTCGCTCGAAAAGAATTTCGCCGCGGGCGCCTCGGTCACTCCGGCCGACATGCTTAAGCGCAGGCTGATCAAGCACGACGCGCTTGTAAAGGTCCTTGGCAACGGCGAAGTTACTAAGGCGCTCAATGTAACCGCCCATTCTTTTTCCAAAGGCGCGGCTGAAAAGATAACCAAGGCCGGCGGGAAGATTACCCTGCTGGTAGGCGCAAAGGCGGCCAGGCAGGCTGTAGTTGACGCCCAGCACGCCGCTAAAAAGAAAACGAAATCGGATAAGAAATAATGCAACAAATAGCCGACATTTTTAAGATAGAGGATCTTAAGAAACGGATATTCTTCGTTCTCGGGGCGCTGGCTGTTTATCGGCTGGGCGCCTCCATCCCGATACCCGGGATCAACACTGCGGCGCTCCAGGCCATCTTCGAATCACAGAAGGGCTCGCTGCTCGGCTTCCTGGATATCTTTTCAGGCGGCGCGCTGAGCAGGTTTTCTATCTTCTCGATGGGCGTGATGCCTTACATCAACGCCTCCATCATCATGAGCCTGGTGCAGGGCGCGCATATCTTCCCGATGCTTGACCGTCTCCAGAAAGAAGGCGAAAGCGGCCGCAAGAAGATAGTGCAGTTTACCCGGTGGTTCACGCTTTTCCTGGCGGCTTTCCAGTCCCTGGGCCTCACCATAGCGATGACCAAGATGGGCGC
>Ga0065182_1000942_pt1 | contig 12373 bp, 10 predicted proteins | sample CryGey02umfilter_2_FD_59208 | JGI IMG/M metagenome (GOLD analysis project Ga0065182, IMG submission 59208) | Groundwater microbial communities from aquifer in Utah, USA - Crystal Geyser 4/10/14 0.2 um filter (version 2) (version 2) | ecosystem: Environmental > Aquatic > Deep subsurface >...
GCAATGGACAAGTTTATTTTGGTAAAGTTGTTAGCGAAGGCAGTAAAGAAGTTGTTTTGAAGGACATTTATTACTTACAGGTAGTACAAAGACCCTTACAGACAACCGAAACTGGTAACACCCAAGTAGCGCAGGATCAGCAACAGACTCAACAAGAGTTGTCCTTGGTCAAGTTAGGTAATGAATTGCATGGACCAGTTGATGAGATGACTATCAATGCCGCTCACATCTTATTTACTGAGAAGCTTAAGTCTGATTCAAAGGTTATTGATGCTATTAGTAGATACGTAGCAGAACAGAACGCAGCTGCAACAAAATAGTTGATTTTTACAGTAAAGTTTTAAACAGCTCCATACCATTACGGTACGGAGCTGTTTTTTTATCGTCGAACAATATAAAATCAATATCAGAGAGACGATAATCCGCCTTTGGCGGATACGGAGAACACTATAAAATCAATATCAGAGAGACGATAATCCGCCCCGTCAGACGGAGCGAATGAGCCACATCCCATTTGTCACACCCTTTCTTTAACCTGATTTCCTGATATCCCGGTATCCCGACCCCAGCGCTAGCTCAAACCCCGTCTTGTCACACTGGACCAGGATCCAGTGTCCAGCACATATTTTGTTAGCATTATGACTTAACGTAAAATAAAAACAATTTGGAGCTGGTTTCCAGCCTGCGCTGGAAAGACAATACTTTGTTTGTTAGCGCTAGCCCAATTCCAGTCTGTCATTGCGATCCACCGCGCCAAAGGCGGGTGGAGAAGCAATCCAGAGCCCGAGCATCAGGCTCAAATCCCGTATGTCTTACCGTACCACTACCTCTTTGTCACTTCGAACGAATACGCCACCCGCTGCGCCAAAGCGCTAGCGTGGTGGCGGGCAAACCACGTTTGTCATCCAATTAATCAGATTCCCCGATTTCCTGATATTCTGAGTTTATCATTAACCATAAAGTATAAAGTGGTACTTGCCACTTTACGGTTTGTAAAAAATAAGATATAATTATTTTGAAGGAGTAGGGTGTGGATATCTTACTTCCTTCAGCTGAAGAACTATATCTTAATTTATTTGTTTTAGCTTGGCCGAACTACCCCCTATGACGTATTTGAAAATTGGCGAATTAGCCAAGGAGGTCGGTTGTCTGCCATCAACCATACACTTCTATACCCAAGAAGGTCTTTTGCAGGAAGTCAAAAGAAGCCGTGGTGGTTACCGACTATATGATCCGGTAGAGGCGCCTAAGCGATTGCGTCAAATTTTTAATTTGCAAGAAAAAAAACGTTGGCGTATTGAAGAAATAAAAAAATTATTTAAATAGTTATGCAAAATTACGAGGGCGAAATTAAAAAAATTATTCGACCATTTCGCGGTACGACACCGTATTTGGTCAAGCCATCTAAGGTAGTTGGTTGGCCTCTAGCACAGCGGCCAAAAGAAAACAGCAAGGTACTGAGATTTATTCATAATTTACTATTTTAATCTCAGTCTTGGAAATATTGGTTTTTTTTGCTAAGATAGTAATACTGTCTTAGTTTAACTATATTTGTATGATGATAAATTTTCCCAAGAATGAAGAGGAAATATTAACTTGGTGGGAAAAAAATAGTATTTTCGCTCAAAGTATCAAGAAGTCAGCACCCGCTGGCAATTTTGTTTTTTTTGAAGGACCACCGACAGCCAATGGTAAACCAGGGATTCACCATGTTTTAGCTCGTGCCTTTAAGGACGTTTTACCCAGGTTTAAAACCATGAACGGTTTTCGGGTGGAGCGCAAAGCTGGTTGGGATACTCACGGATTACCAGTCGAGTTACAGGTGGAGAAGAAGCTGAAGATTTCGGGCAAGCCAGATATTGAGAAGTATGGTATTGCTAAGTTTAACCAAGAGTGTCGCCAGAGTGTTTGGGAATATCAAGAAGAGTGGGAGAAATTAACTAAACGCATTGCTTTCTGGTTAGACCTGGAACATCCCTATGTCACTTATGAAAATAATTATATTGAGTCATTGTGGTGGATTTTTCAGCAAATTCATCAGCAAGGACTGGTTTATTTGGGACACAAGGTAGTACCGCACTGTCCGCGTTGTGGTACCGCTTTGTCCAGTCACGAAGTGGCTCAAGGATACAAGTTGGTTAAAGAAAACTCTGTTTATTTAAACTTTAAATTGTTGACCGGTAATGCGTTGGTAAAGAGTGGCGATATTGTTTTGGCTTGGACGACAACTCCTTGGACCTTACCGGGTAATGTGGCTTTGGCGGTTGGTGAAAAAATTGAGTATGTAAAGATACTTTATCAAGAAAAAAACTATATTTTAGCTAAAGATCGTTTAAGCATCATTCCTGGCGAGTATCAAATATTAAATAGTTTCCTGGGCGCTGATTTAGTTGGTTTAACCTATCAGCCCTTATTTAATATTGCCGCCATTCAACAGTCTGGACAAAAGTCTTATTATATTACGGATGCTGATTTCGTGACCACCGCCGATGGTACTGGCGTGGTGCATACGGCCGTTATGTATGGTGATGATGATTATCAGTTGGGTGAAAAAATTGGTTTACCCAAAGTTCACACAGTAGGAGAGAATGGTTTATTTACTGATGATTTAGTCGCTTACGATTTAGCTGGTCGTTTTGTTAAAGATCCGGCAACGGAGAAGATAATTATTGATTATTTACAAAATAACGATCTACTTTGGCGACAGGAGGAGTATGAACACGACTATCCTTTTTGTTGGCGCTGTGATACGCCGCTACTATATTATGCTAAAGACTCGTGGTTTATTCGTATGTCTGACCCCGCGGTCAAAAGCAGATTATTAAAAAATGCCGCGACAATTAATTGGGTTCCTCAGCATATCAAAGAAGGTCGTTTTGGTGAATGGTTAACCGGCGTCAAAGATTGGGCCATATCGCGCGAACGTTATTGGGGTACGCCACTTCCGATTTGGATTTGTGACCAGTGTCAAGAACAAAAAGTAATTGGCAGCATCAAGGAACTTCAGGAATTTGCCAGTGAGCCGTTAGCCGACAATATTGATTTACATCGTCCAGCTATTGATCAAGTATTTTTACGATGCCCGCATTGTGCTAGCGGCAAAATGAGTCGCGTCAAAGAGGTAATGGACTGTTGGTTTGATTCTGGCGCTATGCCTTTTGCCCAACACCACTATCCCTTTGCCAATCAAGAATTAATCGATCAAAAAATACAATATCCAGCCAATTACATCAGTGAAGCCATCGACCAAACACGCGGTTGGTTTTATACATTATTAGCCATCAGTAGTTTATTGGATAAGGGCAGTAGTTATTTAAACGTTATTTGTTTGGGTCATATCAATGATAAGTTTGGTCGTAAAATGAGTAAGTCCAAAGGTAATATCATTGACCCCTGGCAAGTTATTGATCAGTTCGGTGTTGATGCTGTTCGTTTGCACCTTTATACTATTAACCAGCCAGGTGAAGGAAAGAATTATGACTTAAAAGATGTGCAGAGTGTTTTTCGGCAAAATCTGATGATCCTTTGGAATGTTTATGAATTTTACAGTTTATATGCCGCGAAAAGCAGTGTCATTAAAAGGCCAAAGCCAACCAATGTTTTGGATCAATGGATTTTGGCATGTTTGGATCAGTTGATCACTAATGTCACCACAGCACTAAATGAATATCATGTGTATGAGGCCGCTCGCGAAATACCTCTTTTGATTAATGATTTATCTACTTGGTATCTGCGACGCTCGCGTGATCGCTTTAAGAGTTCGGAATCAGCTGAGGCTCTGGCGACGCTGGAATTTGTTTTGTTGACGCTCAGTAAAGTAATGGCGCCGTTTACCCCTTTTATCGCCGAACATTTGTATCAACAGGTAAGTGGACTGGACTATAGTCAGGCCAACAATTCTGTCCACTTAGCCACGTGGCCTGAGCTGGTGCCTGTTGAGGAAACGGTAATAGCAGAAATGAGTCGCGTGCGGAAATTAGTGGAGCTGGGTTTAGCTGCTCGTGATCAAGCTGGTATTAAAGTTCGGCAACCGCTTAATGCTTTGTTGCTACCAGCAGATCAATACTTGTTACCAGCGGAATATCAATCAATTGTGCAAGACGAATTAAACGTTAAGAATATTATTTGGTCTGACCAGGTACAAGTAGTAACACTTGATGTGGAGATAACGCCAGCTTTGCGAAAAGAGGGTTATCAGAGAGAATTAATTCGTCAAATCAATAGCTTGCGTAAAAAAGCTGGTTTGACTATTGCTGATCAAGTTATTTTGTACTGGCAAACAACAGACAGTGATATGCAAGAGTTATTATCTGACGAGTTGGCTCGGTGGCGTCAGGCTGTATTGGTGTCGGAGGTGCAAGTCGGAGAAAATCAGTCTGGATTGGTGACCGCCGAAGTTATCATCGCCGATAAAAAGATTATTCTAACGCTAATCAAAAAATAAATTAATGTCTTATTGCCAGGAGCAAGTTATTATCCTGAACAAAAAAACAATTACCAATGGTGATCGTTGGTATTCGCTATTAAGTGCTCGTCTTGGTCGGATTAATGTTTTAGTAAAAGCGGCAGCTCGGACCAGCAGTAAATTAGCTGGCCATTTAGAGATTGGTCGTAAGTCTAAGGTATTATTAGTACAGGGTAGTCGATTTCAACGTTTAGCCGGTGCCCAATTATTATCGGCCTATCAGGAGCAAGATTGTGATTGGCAGCAGCTATATTGGCGCCGTAAGGGCTTGTTACTTGCTGAGCAATTGGTATTGACCGCCGAAGAGGGCAAAGAAATATTTGTCGTTCTTGATAGTTACCTGACATTATTGGGCGATCAAGAAAAAAGAAAAAATATTCCTATTTACTACTGTTTATTACAAGCGCATTTACTGACTTGGCTTGGTTGGTCCGCAACGACGGAAGAATTAGCACAAATTAATGATATTGAATGGCAAACATTATCAGCACAACAGCGAGTGATTTTATCCAAATTAACCAATTTATTTTTTCATCGGCAACTTTCTTGGTCGCTGAAGTTAGATTGGTTAAAGAAGATTGATTGCCCGGGTGCGTCATTTGCCACGTTGAACAAAATGGTGGATAATTATTATAGATATAATTTAGTATAAACGTATGAATAGCAGCCGAATTATTGATTTACGCCAACAACGACGAATAAAACCGCAACCAGCGATGCGTATTAACCGTCCTAATATTTCTTCGCAACCACAACAACACTCGCGGCGGAATCCTTTTTTTGTATTTCTTGGATTGTTTATTATTTTTGTAGCTTTGGCCGTATGGTTTGGTTTGGTTGACCAAGGCAGTGGTGAAAGTTCTTTGCAGCTGGCTTTTGCCGGTCAGACAGAAGTAACGGCTGGTGAAGAAATAATTTTTAAGATTAAGTATCGCAATTTAGATCGCGTAGCATTGCAAAATATGAAGATGACATTGATTTATCCTGAGGGTTTTTATTATGTTTCTTCTTCGGTCTTACCACAAAATGATGGTAAGAACTATTGGTCGTTGCCCGATTTAGCACCCGGTGAGTCAGCTTTTTTAGAAGTTAAGGGCCTAATAACTGGCAAACAAGACGAGACTAAAGAAATCAAAGTACGGACCGATTACCAGCCAGCTAATTTTTCCTCAGATTTTTCCGTCGAGGAGAAGATGTTAGTACATATTAAAAAGGTAGCTGTGGATTTGTGGTCTGATGCTCCTAGTGAGATTTTACCCGGTGGCGGTTTATTTATTAAATTGCATTTACTGAACAATCAGAAGGACGCTTTCCCCATTCGCGTCGTTATCCAAAAACCAGAACAGTATTTATTAAGTGATTCTGATCCCAAGCTTACTGGCGATCGTTGGGAGTTTAACGAGATAGTTCCGGGTCAAGAACAGTTAATATTACTCAATGGCGAGTTACCACCGACTGTGCCAACCAAGGAATTATTGATTAAGATCATAGCTTATAAAATAAATAATGGACAGGAAACGGTTTTAGATCAAGAGAATATTTTAATTAAAATTGTCCAGCCGCAAGTAGATGTCAATTTACAATATTTAGACAACGAGTCTTCAGGGATCGTAGCTTGGGGTCAAACAATTCCTTATCAGATTGTGATTACCAATAAATCAGATTATATTTTGCACGACGCCAAAGTAATATTGTCCCTCAGTTCTAAAATGATTAATTGGCAAGGGTGGCAGGATAGCCAGGGCATTGTGAAGGATGGCGATAAAATAATCTGGAGTAGTGATCATCCGCAGATTGGTCAACGGCTAAAGGAATTTAAGCAAAATGATAAGATAGTTATCAATTTAAATGTCCAACTACAAACAGCACCGATCGATGCTAATTCATTTACGACAGCGGATTTAACGGTTCAAGCAGTAGCGAAAATTGAACAGATGATTAATGGTGAAAATTTTGTGCAAACCAGTCAAGCTAGCCGTCTGATCATTAATCAAAACGGTGAGTTATCCCTGAAGGTTTTATATTTTGATGTTGCTGGTAAACCCCTCGGCAGTGGCCCCTTACCACCGCAAGTAAATAAGGAAACAACTTATCAAGTTGAGTGGTATTATTTTGCTGGTATGGCAGCCACACAGAACAATAGTTGGACAGCCAATCTGCCAGCCACAGTACAATTTGTCAGTGTTTTGGCAGGATTAGCGCCACTAGTTGATCAGCAGACCAGAAGAATAACCATTCCTTTAGGCAACTTGTCTGCGGAGCAGAAAGTTCAAGGTTCGTTCAAAATCACATTAAAGCCACTAGCAGAACAAGTTGATCAGATCGCACCGTTATTAACCAATATTAATTTGTCTATTAATCAGCAATGGGAAAAGAAATATGCTGATATGGATAGTTCTTTGCCATTAGACCTTGGTGCTAGTGGTAAGGGTCGGGTGGTGAAATAGATGTTATTAGATAATTTTAAATTATATTTACAGTTGCGTGATCGTAAGGATCAATGTTTTTGGCCACTGGTGCAGATAACGCCATCCTGGTTATCACCTAATTTAATCACCGGACTACGATTTTTTTTAACTTTCATTATTTGGTGGCTATGGTTTTTGTATACTGATCCGTATTTTGTCCAGCCAAAATGGTTTTGGCTAGCAACTATTATATTGATTGGTTTGGGATCATTTACTGATTTTTGGGATGGCGCTTTAGCCAGACTAAAAAATAAGATAACAATCTTTGGTGAATACTTTGACCCGTTGGTGGATAAATGGTTTTCTTTACCGGCTTTTTTTATTTTCGCGTATTGGTGGCCATATTTATCGGCTATTTATTGGATTGTTGATTTACGAGTTTTTCTCATGCTGTTGATTGTTATTAAAGCTTTATTCAGAAAAAATGAACGTTACAATTTTTTGTTACAACGATGTTATATCATATTTTCTTTTATCGCCTATTTAATCATTGTTATTAATTTAGGTTGGCAGTTGTTTACTCATTTTAATCTGTAGGATGAATAATTTTTTTAAATTACAATTTAAGTCGAAAAAAAGTAAAGCTCGCTGCGGGATCTTAAACACTGCCCACGGATGTTTAGCAACGCCTTTTTTTATGACTATTGCTACACGGGGAGTAGTAAAAAGCGTTACCACTGCAGATTTACAGCGCCTAAAAATTCCTATTATTTTGGCTAATACATACCATCTTTTTTTACGACCCAGTTTAAAGATATTGAAGCGCGCTGGTGGCTTACATCAATTTATGAATTGGTCTGGTCCGATTTTAACGGACTCGGGGGGATTTCAGATTTTTTCTTTAGACGGCGAAGTAAAGAGAAAAGGTATTAGTCAGCAAGAAATCAAAGTTGATCGTTTGTTGACTGATCAAGGAGTAGAATTTGTTTCTTATTTAGACGGTAGTAAACATTTTTTTTCACCAGCCGATGTTATTCGTGCACAGAAAATTATTGGTTCGGATTTAATGATGGTACTTGACGAATGTGTGGCTTACCCGGCCAGTTATGAGGTGGCTAAAAAAGCTGTTGATCGCACCTTGCTTTGGGCCGAGAAAAGTATCAAAAGTTATCAGGCTCAAAAAATTGTTCGTCAGAAATTATTTGGCATTGTTCAAGGATCAACATTTTCAGATTTACGTTTACTTTGCGCCCGAGAACTTGCCAAAATGAACTTTGCTGGTTTAGCCATTGGCGGTTTAGCAGTTGGCGAAAAGAATGAACAGATGTATCAGATTTTAGATGAGTTACAAGATGTTTTGCCAGTAGATAAACCACGCTACTTAATGGGCGTTGGTTATCCGGATAATATAGTCGCAGCAGTAAAAAGAGGAGTGGATATGTTTGATTGCGTGATTCCCACACGGGAGGCTCGCCACGCGCGTCTTTATATTCGTCTAAATCAGAGGGTATCAAAAATTAATAATTATTATCAAACTATCAATTTGAACAATGCCGCCTGGGCTTTAGATAAAAAGCCCATCAACAGCAAATCAGTAATTCCCGAATTATGTCAGTATTCTTTAAGTTACTTACATCACTTATTTAAAATTAATGATCCCTTAGCTTTACGTTTAGCAACTCTGCACAATATTGAGTTTTATTACAATTTGATGAATGATATTAGAGTCAGCATCAAAAAAGGAGATTTATAACGATGAACTACATTTTCTTAATTATGGGTTGCGTATTTTTATTACTTAGTTGGTTAATGCGTAGCCGTTTATTGGCTTTTGACACTTTTCCCAACGAGGAGCAAATAATGAAACAGGTAAAAAGACAACTTGATTATTATACCCAGTTAATATTTTGGTTGGGTTTGATTACTATTGCATTTTCGGTAGTTGTTTATTGGTGGCCGATACTTGTTTATTGGTGGCCATTATTTATTTTACTTTACTACTTGATTTATTATCTCTATCATTCAAAAAAATAATGATTAATGATATAATTGTCTTATGCTGAAACAAGCTGAGATTATTTATATTGGACGGGTTTTAATTTACGACTATGTAAAGAAATTTGTTTATTTCCCTTTTTGGTGGTACACACAAGGTTTGGTGAATACTTTACGCAGTGCCGCGCGGAGTTTAACAGCAGCGAACAATCGTTTATCAATTTCTATTTTATTGCGGTATTGGTTCAAACCAATGTATGGTCAATATGATACGGCTGGTAAGCTGATCAGTTTTTTTATGCGCACAGTACAATTATTATGGCATTTATTATTGATGTTAATTTGGTTGTTATTGTTGGTAGCTACTACAATTTTTTATTTATTATTACCCCTTGGTATAATTTACCAAATTATTTTTTAGTTCCATGTCGAATAAAACTATTCAATTAGAGGGTCGGACGCTAGCTTGGAAAAAAAGTTTTTCGCGAGTATCGGTTTTAGCTGATCAAATTTCCCAAATAATAAACAGTATCATTCAGGGGTTACTGATCGTGTTAAGCCTGGCTGGTCTGATATCTTTAGCGCTTAATATATATCAGTTTTATAGTACCGGTCAGGACTATTTATTAGCTCAGAATTGGAATTTTAATTTATTAAATATTTTTTGGTGGTCATTATTAGGAGACCTTTTTTTATATTATTGGTGGCAACTAGAAAAAGGTGAACGACAGAGAGTATTGGTGAAGGGTAAGGTGTCACCCGTGAAAAAAAAGAAAGAAATAGATATTAGTCGTTCATTTTCCCAGGCGACGATTAAGGTTTTAGCTAATTCTTTTTATACTGCCCTACGCGATGGCGGTAGCGCTATTCAACCGATTCATATTTTTGTTTCTTTACTAAAAGATGAGGAGATTAATGTTATCTTGATCCGTCTTGGTGTTGCCGCTAAAAAAATTAGAGAAACAATTTATCAGGTGATCAAAACCGATGGCATCGTGACAGTTGGTGGCTTAATGAATTTAGATGAATTGGCTAATGATGTTGTTTTGCAAGCTTACATGTTGGCTTATGAACGACGGCAAACTAAAGTAGAGGTACCAGAGTTATTAGCAGCGACATTGCAGTATGCGCCGGTGGTAAAAGACATTCTTCTGGATTATGGTATTAATCAGGAAAAGATTGATAATGTTATTAGTTGGATCAGAATTCAGAGATCATTGAAAGAACGTTACGAACGTTTTCGTTATAAAGCAGGATTTAAACCCAAGGGATCTATGGATCGCGCAATGACAGCTATCGCCACACCAACGTTAGATTTATTTTCTGATGATTTTACTACTCTGGCGAAGAGTGGATATTTTGGTTTATGTGTTGCTCGCGAAAGAGAAATAGAGACCATCTACCATATTATTGAAAGCGGTGGTTCGCCTCTTTTAGTTGGTGATTCTGGCGTGGGAGTTGATACTGTGATTGAGGGCATAGCCAACGCTCTAGTTGCCGAAGAAGTACCGCTTATTTTGCAAGATAAAAGATTTATCTCTTTACACGTTTCTAAACTAGTAGCAGGAACGACTTATGACGGAGAATTAGAAGAAAGGGTAATGCGCATTTCTCAAGAAATATTAAGAGCTGGTAATATTGTTTTATATATTAATAACATTCATAATTTAGTTGGTGTCTCTACTGCTGGTCGAGGCAATGTCGATTTAGCTGATGTTTTTACCGAGTCTTTGATCAAAAGAGGCGTTTTATTATTTACTTCCACCAATCCGCGGGATTATGCTAAGTATGTGGAAAATAGTGCCTTAGCAGGGGTGTTAACAAAAGTAGATATTAAAGAGCCAGAGGAAAATCAAGCCATTCAGATGTTAGCCGCTAATGTTAGTAGTGTGGAAAGCAATAACCAAGTATTTTTTAGCTATGAGGCTTTAGAGCAAGCAGTAAAATTATCCAAACGTTATTTGCCTGATCAGAAATTACCCCGTAAAGCTATGGAAATTATGAATGAAGTAGGGGTTCGAGTGCGTAATAAGAGGGGTAGTCGACAGTTAATAACAGCTAATGACGTAGCAGAGTTGGTGTCGGAAAAGTCTTCAATACCAGTAACCCAAGTGTCTGTTGATGAATCAGAGAAATTATTAAATTTAGAAAAAATTATTCATGAACGGATGGTTAATCAGGAAGAAGCGGTGAGTGCTGTTTCTTCCGCTTTGCGCCGGGCGCGGGCTGAACTACGAGATGCAAAAAAACCAATTGCTAGTTTTTTATTTCTAGGACCAACCGGTGTTGGCAAAACTGAATTGGCGAGAACTGTAGCTGCCGTTTATTTTAATAATGAAAGTAATATGATTCGTTTGGATATGTCGGAGTATCAAGAAAAAAGTAGTATTGGGAGAATGTTAGGTGCGCCGGGTAGTGATCAGGGTGGCTTTTTAACCAACGCCGTGCGTCAAAAACCCTATGCGATATTACTTTTGGATGAAATCGAAAAAGCGAGTCCAGAAATATTAGATATTTTTTTACAAGTGATGGATGACGGTCGTTTAACTGATGTCACTGGTCGCACTGTTGATTTTACCAATCTAATTATCATTGCCACTTCCAACGCCGGTACTAATTATATTCAGGATCAAGTAACGGCCGGCGTTCCTTTAGAGCAAATCAAAAACGCTTTGTTAGAAAAGGAATTACGTCCATATTATCGACCAGAATTTCTTAATCGCTTTGATAATATTATTGTTTTCAAACCATTAACACAGGAACACATTGAACAGATAGCTACTTTGTTATTAAAAAAAGAACAACAACGTTTGGCGGAAAAAGGTATTTATTTAGAGCCTACCAAAGAGGCAATATTAGAATTGGCACATTTGGGTTTTGATCCGAAGTTTGGTGCCCGACCACTGAAACGTGTTATTCAGGAACGGGTACAAAATGCTTTGGCTAATTTTTTATTAACCGGCCAGATTGACCGTCGAGATAAGGTTATTTTTGAAGCCGGTGGGCAGATTAGGATTGAAAAAGCCGTAAGATATTAATTGATTTGCCAACCCCGCGGGTTGGTGCTAAATTAGAGTAATAACAGGGTTATTAAATAATAATCTTGTTTTTTTATGACTAAGGTTAGGATTTTTCAACCAGATAGTTACTATCATATTTTTAATCGTTCTCTTAATAAAAAAATCATATTTCATCAGGAAAAGGACTATGATCGTTTTTGTATCAAGGTAGCTAACTACCAAAAAAAGTATAAAATTCGCATTATTGCCTATTGTTTTTTACCCAATCATTATCATTTCTTGATTTTGACCCCTGGGGTCGGAAACTGCAAAATTAGTAAGTTTATTTCCGATTTATCCAACTCCTACGCTAGATATTATAATATCACCCGCCAAAGGAATGGCTATGTTTGGCAGGGCAGATTCAAAAGTAAGAGAATACGATCAGAACAATACTTATGGACTGCAATTCATTACATTAATACCAATCCAATTAAGCACAAAAT
>Ga0065182_1000987_pt1 | contig 12069 bp, 7 predicted proteins | sample CryGey02umfilter_2_FD_59208 | JGI IMG/M metagenome (GOLD analysis project Ga0065182, IMG submission 59208) | Groundwater microbial communities from aquifer in Utah, USA - Crystal Geyser 4/10/14 0.2 um filter (version 2) (version 2) | ecosystem: Environmental > Aquatic > Deep subsurface >...
CCACCCCCTCGCGAATCTTGTAATCTTGTAATCTTGTAATAATTATATGTACGACCCCTCCAAAATAGAACCCAAGTGGCAAAAAGTTTGGGCAGACAATAAAACATTCAAGGCGGAATTTGATAAAAAGAAGGAAAAATATTATATCCTCGACATGTTCCCTTACCCCAGCGGGGCAGGGTTGCATGTGGGTCATCCGGAAGGGTATACGGCCACCGACATTGTCTCTCGCTACATGCGAATGAATGGTAAAAATGTTCTCCACCCGATGGGGTGGGACGCTTTTGGTTTGCCGGCGGAAAATTACGCCATTAAAACCAAGGTTCATCCGGAGGAAAGCACGCTCAAGAATATTCAAACTTTCAAACGTCAGATTCAAAGCCTTGGATTCAGTTATGATTGGAGTCGTGAAGTCACTACCTGTTTGCCCGATTATTACAAGTGGACGCAATGGTTCTTTCTTTTTTTGTACAAAAACGGGTTGGCTTACAAAAAAAAGGCACCGGTAAACTGGTGTGATGGTTGTCAAACGGTGTTGGCCAACGAACAAGTCGTCGACGGGTTGTGTGAACGCTGTGACAGCAAAGCGGTTTTAAAATACCTCACTCAATGGTTCTTTAAAATCACGGATTTCATTGAAGATACAGAATTTGACGGCCGTAAAACCGATGGTCTGCTCACAGGTCTTGGCAAAATCGATTGGCCGAACGGCACGTTGGTCGCCCAGGAAAACTGGATAGGACGAAGTGAGGGGGTGAATTTTAAGATCAAAGTCAAAGACCTCGATATCCATTGGGAAGCGTACGATTCCGTTCCTCAAACCCATCGTGCTCAAACATTCATCATTGTCGCGCCCGAACACCCGGATGTCCCCGTGCTTGTTAAGGGCACAGAACACGAAAAAACGGTCATGAAATTTGTGGAAAAAATCAAGGCGCAAAAAATGACCAAAAAATTCAATATCGAAACCGACATGCAGGGGATTTTTACCGGTCGTTATGCCGATGATCCTTACGGAACAGGGGATTTACCCATTTGGGTCTCCTCTTTTGTGGTGATGGATTACGGAACCGGAGTGGTGGGTTGTAGCGCGCACGACGAGCGTGATTTTGCTTTCGCCAAAAAATACGATATTCCGCTCCATCCCGTCATGTTCCCGGCGGACCCAAAAGAGGCGGAAAAAGTCAAAAATCTGGAATACTGTTATTATAAAGCAATCGAAGGAATTCTTCAGGAACCGGAAGAATTCAAAGGAAGAAAATGGGGAGAGGTGCGTGAAGACATCATCGACTTCATTGTCAAAAAAAGGGTTGGAGAGCGGGTGACCAACTACAAAATCCGTGATTGGCTCATTTCCCGTCAGCGGTATTGGGGTGCGCCCATCCCTATCATTTATTGCGACGATTGCGGCGAAGTTCCCGTTCCGGAATCCGATCTACCGGTCACGTTACCAAAAGATGTCGATTTTGTGCCAACAGGCGAAAGCCCACTGGCTGTTTCTAAAACATTCCACGATGTTACTTGCCCAAAATGTGGCAAGAAAGCCCGTCGCGAATCCGACACCATGGATACCTTCGTTTGTTCTTCCTGGTATTTTTTCCGTTTTGCTGATCCTAACAGCACTCAGGTTTTCGCGGATGCGGAAAAAATGAAACAATGGTGTCCGGTCGATTCTTACGTGGGCGGTGCGGAACACACAGTGCTTCATCTTCTGTACGCGCGTTTTTTTACCAAAGCATTGCATCGTCATGGTTACATCGATTTCGATGAACCCTTTTTAAAACTCCGTCATCAGGGGCTGATTCTTGGCGAAGACGGTGAAAAGATGAGCAAATCCCGCGGGAATGTAATCAATCCTGATGATGTCGTCAAACGATATGGCGCAGACACCCTTCGTATTTACGAAATGTTCATGGGGCCATTCAAAGACATGAAACCGTGGAGCATGAAAAGTATCGAAGGCTCCTTCCGTTTCCTCCAAAAAGTCTGGCGCTTGATCGAAGAAGGGGAAATCGTTGATGAAGTACCCACGGAAGATCTCAATCGCCTGCTTCATAAAACCATTAAAAAAGTCGGCGAAGACATCAAAAATTTTCACTTCAATACCGCCATTTCCCAAATGATGATTCTGGCGAACGAAGTGATGAAAGAGAAAAAACATGCCAGGCCGCTGATAGAAAGTTTTGTCCTCATTCTGGCTCCATTTGCGCCGCATATGTGCGAAGAATTGTGGGAGATACTCGGTCACTCAAAAACTCTCACCTATGAACCATGGCCGGTGTACGACCCCGAGATGATCGTCGATAATACGTTTGAACTTGTTTTTTCTGTGAATGGAAAAGTGCGTGGAAAAAAAGAAGTCGCTACCGACATCTCCAAAGAGGACGCGATCGCCATTGCAATGGAAGATGCAGGAGTCAAACGCAACGTTGCAGGAAAAGAAATCCTCAAAACAATCTATGTGCCGGGAAAATTGGTGAATGTGGTGGTGAAATAATTTTGGGTACCGCAATTCGGTAGGGACGTTCTATGGCGCGTCCCTACATTTTAAACGTACCAAAATTATTGTTGCTGAATCACCGTAAAGTCCAACAGCGGCACGGCGGTTTTTGGGGTCAGTGTGGTCGTGATCGATTGTTTAAAATCCCGATAGTATCCGTCCGACTGAATCACGAAATAAGGTTCTGAAATAGTTTCTCCGGCGGTGGCGGAATACTCAATTTCATAATCCAAATAGGGGATAGGGATCTTTCTTTGATTTACAATATCTACTTGTTCCAGAGGGGCAACCACTAAAAATTCCATCTGCAATTTTTTGGAATCATTTTCATTGTACTGGCTCAAAAAATTGCCAATACCTTGCTCTTCTCCCTGATCATTAATCCCGACATTCGCGCCGGTCAGATGGACGGACAGAGCGTTTCCCTCATACTGAAAATCCGCTTCACAGAGGTTTGATCCTTTTTTGGCCGCGTCAGTTTCATTGATACATCCTTTTTTGGGTGTCAGGGTTTTTCCGGTGCCGTCGGAAATCTTCCAGTAAATCACAGGATCTTGCGCACTGTCTTCATCTTCACGTTGATCACAATCCGCGTCTTTGCTCAAATCGGGATCTCCGGCGCATATTCCGGAATCGTTTTGGCCGTCCTCGTTCACTCCATTGTTTTTTGTTGTGATAAAAGCGTCTCCATCGTTATCGATCAAAAGACCGTCCACAAAAGCGACAGTCGTATCAGTATTAGATTCGATAATCGTCGCGGGAACGCTAATCGCGATGTCGAAATCGGAAATTCCAAAGGTTTTGATCACAGGCGATGTGCTGTTGATGAGATTGAGGTGGTCCGTTACCGCCTTATTGGCTTCCGTCGTCGGTAAAACGCTTTGATCGTTAAAAAGACTAACCGTCAATTTCCGTCTTTGATTCAATTGGCCGCACAAGTCACTGGCGCAATCCACGTTCTTAAAATCATGACTCCGAATCGTCCAACGGTTTTCCCAACGGACATCATTTTTTGAGCCAAAATACGCCTGACGGATCGGGTCTTCATCAGCACTGTTCAGCGCGGGGGTTTCGTAGCCCGCAAAATGAGCGGAAAGTTCATACAGCGCGTCTTCCACACCGGCTTCCGCCGCCATGTAGGCCCGATTGGAAGCTTCGATTTGATTGACCGAACGGAGAGTCTTTAAAATAAGCTGATTCACAGACGCGGTCGCGGTCATCAAAAGCACTACCAAGGCAATCGCGATGGGCAGAGAAACCCCTCTTTTTGATGCCAACCCGTTGTTCCATCGGAAGATTTTCATAATGATTCCTTATTGGATGTGTCCTTCAGGACGTTTATTCACAAATAAAATTCAATTGAATGTCTTTTAGTACGGGAACGATATTCGCTCCGGCCTTATGAAACAGTGCGCGCCAGCGCAACTGATTCCCCTCAAGATCCAATTGATCGAAGTGAACCGTATTGTTGCCACCGGAAACATCCGCTCCCGTGATCCAGTCATCGCAATGCAGATTGCCACACCATGTGAGCCCCCCATCGATTGAAACCTGATATTCAATGTCAGTTCCTGTCGGCAAATCAGCTGTTGGCGTCACAGTGACGGAGCGAATATTGTCACAGGCGGTGATTTCGTTAATGGGCAGTAAAATACTCATCGCGTTTTGTTCCGGTTCTTCCGGCGGAGCGATTGTGATCATTCCGTTTCCACTCCATTGCGCGGTGGTTTCCGCGTCAAAGCGGTAGTGAGTCGAAGTGAAATGGTCGGTAAAACTCCTTCCATCCGCGTTGATACAATAATCATCTCCAGCACCCTTTTTCCCGTTGCAGTTTTCATCACTATTTGTTTTGTCGTTGCAAATTTCAATGGCGTTAAAATCACAACAGCTCGGTTCAAAATGGGTCGGGTTATCATCAATGTGATCGAAAAGTCCGTTACAGTCATTATCGATGCCATCATGACACAATGCCCCGGTCTCCTTTGCGCCGGCATGAATGTCTGGGTTGGTATCATTACAGTCGATCAGAGCGGTTTTATCAATTTGGTGCGCCGCACCGGAAATGCCACAAAGCACCGTACCTGTATCCACCATCTCCCCTGTTTTAGGATCCTTGTATTTGTAAGTATCGGCATTGTTAAAATAAATGTAAGCCTGCGCGATACCGTAACCATCTCCATCTTTATCCACACAACAACTTGGGTCATCATGATCCCAGACGGTAATAGAAAGCTCATTGGAGAAACTGCAATTGTTATCAATGGGATTATCGGCAAGTGAGGCATCCGCGTAGTCAGCAGGGTATTTTGCGTCATCACAAATTTCCACGGCACCGGGATAAATCTCACTGTCGCTTTCATCGCAATCCACTTTCCCATAAGGTGGAGCCGTATTTGCATGAGCAGGATTGCACGTTAAACTGCTTTCCGAAAATCCATCGGTATCTTTATCAGGGCAACATTGTGTGTCACTGTTTTCCTTTTGATTCCCATCCAATTTGCCGTCACAATCGTTGTCCACACCGTCGGAACACAAAACATCCGTGTCTTCCGAAATAAGTCCGCCGCACAAACCGCCGGCATCCACACAAGCTTCGTCGAGCGTGATATCAGGCAGGCATCCCACATTCGCATAACCGCTCAATATATTAAGCGGTGTGTAATTTTGGGGAACCAAACCGCAATCACGTTGGCCGTTACCGCAAATGCTAATCTTGCAACCGGGATCCAATTCATCCGCACGGCCATCGCAATCATTATCCACATTGTCAAAACAAAGTTCATCGACTTCATTTGTTACCCTTGGGTGAATGGCACTGCATAATCCTCCCACATCCGGGCAGGATTCATTCAGAGTGCTTTGTGGAACGGCCGCCTGCTCGCCAACCAGATAATTTTTGGTGGGATACCCGCTTGGCGCGAAAAAAGGAGCCATCACATTACCCTTTTCATCACGCGGAGGATTTTGCGTACCGTTACTGCAAAGATAATCAATGCACTGGGTATCAAATTCATCCGCCAATCCGTTACAGTCATTGTCATAGCCGTCCGAACAAAACGATTCACCGGTTTCTTCTTCAAATTCAGGACGGATAAAATCACAAATGCCGCCTACATCGATACAACTTTCTTCCGCGTCTTTTACGCCGTTACTGCAAAGATACAGTAAACACGCGGGATCTTCCTCATCCGCCAATCCGTTGCAGTCATTGTCCTGATCGTCGTTGCATCGGAGAGCCTTACAACCATCATCCGTGCACGAAGCGGTTTCCGAACCGTTTTCATAAATCGCGCTTAGACTTATCGCGTTGGCAGTGTATTTTTCCGCGCTACACCCCGGCCAAACCGACTGACTGCAGGATTGTGTAGCACCCGCACAAACCCCAACAGAATTGGGACAATCTTTTGTCTGAGAAGACAAACATTCTTTTAAATTACATTCCGTGATGATCTCGTTATAAACGCGCGAGGAAACGGTGGATTCCAAAACAATATCAGGAGTGCGATTCATTCGGAATTCATCGGTAAGGCGTTTGTTGGCACGCGCCACCAGCCGGATCGTCACATGGGGCTGGATCTGAACACTCATGTCATCATAGGCTTTTCGCGGATCATCTTGAGGGGTGATGATGAATTTTAAATCCACAATATCGAGCGAGCTGGGGGTGATATCCACAAAATCGGTATCGCGAATGACATCCACTGTTCCATTGCAGGAAATTCCGTTCGCGAGCGTAGAAGTGATGGATTCTTTTTCACACGTGAATCCATCCGCGCATAACCAGGTGTCCACGCGACCGTCTTTTTCGCCTTCATCCTGAGGACAACCGCTTTCCTGCGCGGAAAGATGATCGATTCCATAATCTTTTCCATTCAATTGAATCATGGCGATTTTTCCGATCGTTTCTTCTCCATCCTTTTTTTCAACCCGTTTCAAATACGTCCGTTTGGTGCCGTCGATGTTGATGAGATAGAGTGCGTTCTTAATGGGATCGCCGATGGCCGCGGGCACTTCTGTGTCGCGTCGCCCGACGCTTTCATCATCAATGGTGCCAAAAAAATCATCCGTGCCCACATTGTAAAATTGACGGCTGTATTGGCAGTAATTTTTCCCGTAAGCATCATTTGCTCCCGTGGCGGGAACGTTCACATTCTGATTGTAATATTCTTCGTAATCGATTGTTCCGTTTCGCGCTTCTTTGACCATTCGCTCCATCGTGAATCGGGCCTCTTCGTACACCAAATTAGCCGCCCTCAAATTGCGTAAAGAACCGAAAAAATGAACATAAATCGACGCGGAAAAAGTGATGATGAGTAATAAAACTGTTGTGGCGATCAACAATTCCGCCAACGTAAAACCGTTGGGCTTATGCCCAAATTTTTTATTTTTTAGTTTTAAATTTTTAAATAAAGATATAACCATTCCTCTGGCAAAGTTTAAAAATTGTAAATTAGGAACATAACGATCTGACTAAAAGTTTTAAAATTAAAAATTGTAAATTAAAAATTTTCATATGTTATCCTTCAAGTTTTTCGCGGCCCAGGTAATCGGTTAAATGGGTTTTAAGAATGGCAAAATGTTCTCTGCCATTTTCTATCCAACTCACGGTCGAGGTAATAACAATGCGATTGTGGTTTGTATCCAACGGGATTCCGGATTCGCTCACCAAGGCTCCCGCGTTGGTCATATAATCCACATGAATCACACGTTTAAAAGGGGTGATTGTCGCGTGCAAATACCCGATCGGATCGTCCCCCTTGCCCACCGCGATACCGGGGTTGGCGATCAGATGATTGTACATGTCTTGATCGTTCACCGTATTTTTATCTCCGCTCGTGTCCCGTGTGGTATCGATATCCACCAAATAAAGCTGGCTTTTATCAGGCGATTCATCGCTTTGATAAAGGGAAAGACGCCAGCGCTTGTTTTCATCTTTATAAACCACATAATCACCAATACCAATGACCGACGAGCCGTCGCAGGTGTCGGGTTCCGTTCCCGGCAAGTGATTAAAGCAGGTCCTTCGGTTTGTGCTGAATTTGAGCCAGTTGGTGTCGCGGATGTTGCGCATGGATTCAATGCCTTCCCGTGCGATATTCACGGCGATCACCCTCTCTTTCGCCGAGGTGATATTGCGAAGCGACCCTGCCATGATCGTTCCGGAAAAAACAATACCGATCGAGAGAATCACCAGCGCGATCGTCGTTTCCGCCAGCGTTTCACCGCGAATCGATTTCCATTTGCCGCCGATGATACGATCTTTTACACACATATTTTTTTATGGATTTTCTCTAAAGTTCAATCTCCGGAAATCCCGCTATCCGGTTCATGAAAATAAAATTTTCTTTTCCGGAAGGGGAGTTGGGGTTGATGAAGCGCAGGAAAAGAGTTTCTATACCGCTTCCCGGAACCGTCGGATCATCATTGTTGCTCATAAAAACCGAAGCCAGGGGAGGACGAAAAATAATGACCGCTTCATCCTTAGGTACTGGCGTTTTTTTATCTTCTTTTAAAATCGCGTCAAATCGGGCATCGACAGGCACGGTAAAAGTCATTTCCGTTAAATCTTTGGTATCCCACGTGTTCGGTTGGTCGCCTGTATTGGCAAACAGGGTAAAAACGGATTCTCCGGGATTCGGACTGCGTTTGACGTGCACTCCATATCCTTCCGGGGGAACCATGAGCGCGCCATTCACAAAAGCCGCCCGACTGGTGATGGCGTAATTACGAGCTGTTTTGATCAGTGAAGTGATTTGGATCAGGGAATCGTTGAACTTAAAATGCTTTTTCTGGTCAACATACGTTCGGCTTCCAATGGTAAAAAGAATCCCGATGATTCCAAGAATCATAATGAGTTCAGCTAATGTAAAACCTCCAGCATGATGCCTGGAATTTTTAATTTTAAGTTTTAAATTTTTAATTAAAAACACAACGATTTATCTAAAAAGTTTAAAAATTGAAAATTGTAAATTAAAAATTATCACTTTTTTTCAAGTATGGCTTTGGTGATCCGTTTTCCTTCCTCCACTCCCGGTTGATCAAAGGCATTCACGTTGTACATCAAACCGAGAAGGGCTACCTGAAATTCAAAGAGCAAAAAAAGTTCTCCAAGAGCCTCTTCATTCAATTTCGCAATTTCAAGAGTTGCGCTGACCCTTCCGTTTTTAGCCAAAGAGGCCATGGTTCCCCATTGTGACGCCTCCATCACGGTGCTTAGTTTTTTATGGTTTAAAAATCCCAGTTCCGCCGGAAGAACATCCTTCGATTCAAGGTCTTTTTTCGGCTTTTTAACCGTCAAAAAAAGAATGAATTTATCATTCGGCCCCTCCAGATAAAGCTGCAATTGCGAGTGTTGATCCGTCGTGCCGAGGGCGTTTATGGGGGTGATCCCCGTTTTTTTATTCTTTCCGATACTCTCCGCTAAAAGTTGCCTGTACCAATCCGAAAAACGGAACAACGCGTTTGCATAAGGCATCATCACCGTCATGGACTTTCCTTTTTTGCGATGCAGTTGATACTGCATGGTGGCTAGCAAGCAGGCGATATTTTCGTGCCCGCTCGTTTTTTGGATCTGACGACACATTTCCCTTGCTCCTTTCATCAACTTCCCGATATCCACGCCCGTCAGTGCCACCGGTAAAAGCCCGACAGCAGAAAGAACGGAAAACCGTCCTCCTGTTTTTTGGGGAACATCAAAAGCGGTAATACCTTCTTTTTTTGCCATTTTACGGAGTAGTCCGTTTTTTGGATCCGTCACAAACACAAAATGCTTTTGATAAGTTTTAGGCAACGCTTCCATCAGCCGTTCTTTTGCAATCCCATAAAGCATCATCGGTTCTATAGTGGTACCGGATTTTGAAATCACAATAAACAAAGTCTTTTTCAGATCAATGGTGTCGAGCAACGCGGCGGTGTAATCCGGATCGATATTATCCACCACAAAAAGCCGCGGTTTCCCGGTCAGGTTATAAAAGGGGTCGAGCAAAGCTTCTTGAATAGCGATTAGCCCCAGGGCGGATCCTCCTATCCCCAGAACGACGATGTTTTCCCATTTCATTTTTTTCTGAGCGGTCGCAAAAGCTTTAATCTTGCGCACCAAATCCTGATCATCCGGGAGACCCAAAAAAGAATAACCGGATTGATTTTTTTTCTTAAAAATTTCGTCCACAAGTGGCTGATAACGGTCGCAAGCACGATGAAAAGAACGATGACTCAAGCCGTTTCGTAATCCGATATTTTTTTTAAGGATATTTTGGTAATTGAGACTGATCATATTTTTATATTTACCATTTTATTACTTTATTTAGTTTATTGCGCTTTGCTTTTATTAACTTGTTACTAGTTTCACTACAATAAATTAATAAAGCAATAAAGTAATAAACCAATAAATCAAGCTTGTTTCAAAAAATACTTCACCATATCTTCAGTATCCTTCAGCTCCTTTGGAGCGGCGGAAAGCACTTTGATGATGTAAAACTTTTCGTATCCCAACCCCTGCAGTGCAAGAACGGCATCGTTATTGTAAGCGCCGGTTGACTGCGAAAGTCCCGTTAGCTCGGTGGGAACGATCTTATTCTTCAGTTCCAAAATCATACGTTCCGCGGTTTTTCTGCCAATTCCTTTGATCTGGGTCAGTATGTCGACATCCTGTCCAAGAATCGCGCTCTGAATCATGTGAATCGGAGTAGAGAGAATATCCAAGGCCATTTTTGGGCCAATCCCCGAAACATCGATGAGTTGATTGAAAAACGTCAATTCCGCTTTGTTCAAAAAGCCGTAAAGCGAAATATTATCCTCACGAACGGCCGTATGAATATAGAGCTGTATTTTTTCATCCGTGTGAACACGGGAAGTCACATCGCTGGTGGTAGAAACCATGTAACCCACCCCCTGGGTCAACACAAGAAGGGTTTTTTTATCCGGATTCACATCGATGATTAAACCCGAGAGGTAACCTATCATAAATTTTTAAGTGAACGGCTCGGAACAAGATTAACACAAAACAAGGCGGTTCCTCAAGCCGTGTTTTTGCCTTTTTTAAGCCTTAGTTTACTTGTTTTTTACCCTATTTTTTGGTATAATATATAGATTGAATAAATTCAATCGAAATTAGAAATTGGAAACTTGCTTATGGAATTCCGCGGGCGGACAGGTACCCCGCTTCGTAAATAATTGAATAAATTCAATCGAAATTAGAAATTTTCCCCCCAGTCATTCCGCATTTAATGCGGAATCTCCTCCATCGCATGATGACGAAAAATGGAATTAATAAATTTCAAGTTTCTAGTTTCAAATTTCATAAAATTAATGTTCAAAAAACTTATCAAATTCATGCGATCAGCTATTTCCAAAAAATTATCGGCATTACTCATCATTACAATGGTTCTGATCAACGGAGCAACGTCCGGTCTTGCTATAGCGAGTGATGATGCGGTGTATACCGAAGATCTTGTGGAAATCACCGATCGGGGGGTTTTTGATACAAACGGAAATCCGGTGCCGATTCAGGATCAAAAAGAAGAAATTCTGTCCGATCTAAAACAGGAGCTGGAGCCGCTAAGCGTTCCCTCCGGAGATTCATTTGATGAATATCGGGAAACCATCATTAACAGCTGGGGGGGGACAAAAGCCTATGCCGAAAAACGCTTGGAAAAGATTCGTGAACAATTGAAAGACGAATTGAATGTCTTTGATGAATTCAACAAAAAGATCGACGATGCCGAAGTAAAACTCATTCCGCTTCGCGAAGAAATAAAAACGCTTACGGATCAAGTCGATTTGTTCAACGGGCAACTACGATTTACGCGAGAAAAAATTTCCAACGCGGAACTGCAAATCGCGGAAAAACAAATCGAGATGAAACGCGTTCTCGGAGACATCCAGACCGGCAAGGTGTCGCTCGATATCCAACGAAAGGCGGTACTTGAGTACATCAATCTGCTTTACCACGAAGAATCGCAATACATGGAGCTCTACACCGAGGGCACAAGTTCGTTAAAACTCCTTTTAGCCGATGCGAGTGTGAGTGAAAATTTGATGGGAAAAGAATACGTCGCCATCATGGAAGACACGGGTAGAAAGGTCTTTCACGACCTTGAGGAAAGCTATTTGGATCTGCGTGAAAAACAGGCCACGTTGCTTTTGAGTCAAACCAAATTGAACCGTCTGTATGTATCGCTAGATCAGGAAAAGAAAATTCTGGAAGAAACCCGAAAATCCAAAAAAGATCTTTTGGAAGAAGCGAAAACACAGGGGGATTATTACGAAAAACTACTCGAAGAATCCATCCATCAACAGCTCGAGTCGGCTTTGGCAATTCAAAACATGAAAGACAATATCGGACTCATTGAAAGCAAACTCACCCTTTTGGACAAACAAATCGCCAAAGAGGAGGAGGCGAAACTTTCGGAAGGTGAAAGCGGAGTTCCCGCATCGCCATCTCCCGAAATTGACTTCATCACGCTTACGGGCGAGAGCGAAACACTGAGCTGGCCGGTCCCTCCTGTCGCGCTCACCGCTACGTTTCATGATCCGACCTATCCCGCAAAATGGGGGGTGCATCAAGCGAT
>Ga0065182_1000991_pt1 | contig 12044 bp, 11 predicted proteins | sample CryGey02umfilter_2_FD_59208 | JGI IMG/M metagenome (GOLD analysis project Ga0065182, IMG submission 59208) | Groundwater microbial communities from aquifer in Utah, USA - Crystal Geyser 4/10/14 0.2 um filter (version 2) (version 2) | ecosystem: Environmental > Aquatic > Deep subsurface >...
TTTTTTGGCCAAAGTACCCAAAACATCGTCCGCTTCAAATCCGGCCTGTTCAAAAATTGGAATTTGAAAAGCTTTTACCAATTCCTTTATGCGAGGAATTTGTTCGTATAATTCGTCGGGGGCCTTGGTACGGGTTGCCTTGTATTCTTTATACTCTTCGTGTCTAAAAGTTGGGCCTTTAAGATCAAATGAAACAGCAATATACTCCGGCTTCTCTGTATTTAAAATATGGAGCAATATTGAAGCAAAGCCATAAACAGCGTTCACCAATTCACCTTTGGATGTGCGAAAAGGCGGCAAGGCATGAAATGATCTATGAATTATGGCGTTACCATCTATTAGAAATAATTTTTTGGTGTTTTGATGGGACACAATAAGTTTAGTTAGCGTCAAGATGTAGGTGCTCGACTTTGAAATGATTATAGGGTATAATAATCGGATAACAAAATTTATATGCCCATTACGTCATTTGAGAATTTAATGAAGCGCAAAAAGGAAGCCAAGAAGCTTTTCTGCGAAAGTCTTAACATCAAATATTCTAAACCCTTACTTGGCGTTGTGTTGGATAAAGAGCTTACAAAAGATGAAGAATCAAATCTTAAAAACATTCTACAGGGTATTGCCCATGTAGATATGAATGTTGTTATTCTTTCCGATCATTCAAAAATCAGTGACGTTAATCATCTTCAATATAATCGTAAAAATCGTCAGGATTTATTGGAATCGGCCGATATGTCTTTAAGCTTTTCTTTCAGCGATGTTGAAGAAATGCTGCTTCATGGAACTATCCCTGTGAGCTGCGCTCGTCCTGAAGTTTCGGACTATAATCCGAATAGGGAAACCGGCAACAGCTTCATTTACAAAGAAAATGACCAATGGTGTATTTTTGCAGCTTTGGTAAGGGCATTGGAAACATATAAATTCCCTTATGACTGGAAAAATATTGTAAAACAAGGGCTTGAATCTGTTTTAGTCTAGACTTTGAGTTGATCCACCACTTGATGTAATATCAGTGATTGTTTGTACTATATCTCCAAACTTGAGATATTTGATAATATCAAGACCCATAGCTTTTCCAACCGTTCCTATAATTACAGTTGCAAGGATAGTCACGATAAGACCAATAATGGCATACCGAATAGTGCCTACTGCAGATTTAATTTTTTCTTCCTGTCCGCCTGAAAGAATAAAAGATATTCCACCTATGAAAATAAAAACTACGGAAAGGAATCCAGCAATAATAATGGCATAAGCTAAACCTATGTTTATTATTTCGAGAATATTGTAATTTTCAGCAGCATCAATGATGTTTCTGCTACTGGATTGTATGTCTGTGTTCATAGTGAGGGTACTATATTCTTATTCTTCACCCGGTTCAACTATCTTCAAGTTGACACGTGCATTGTTTTTAGAGCCTATAATTCTTAACAAAACTCTTAGCGCCTTTGCTGTTTGCCCACTTTTTCCGATAATTTTCCCCATATCGTCTTTTGAAACTTTCAAAGTTAACAGCACTCCCATTTCATCTATACTTCTTTCAACTACCACCTCTTCCGGGTTTTCTACAATTTGTCTTACTACAAACTCAACAAAATCGCGATCCGCAGTCATGTTTTGTATTGCATCATCATCCATGTCAGTGTTGTTATGGAATAAAGTAAAAGCTTGTTTTATTCTTTTGGTTCTTCGGCTTGGGCTTCTTCTGCTGGAGCTTCAACCGGAGCTGGTTCAGGTTCAGCTGGCGCTTCTGCTGGTGCTGCTGCCTGAGCGACAGGAGCGGCAGGTTTTTCTACAACAGCTTTTTTCTTCTTTTTAAGTTTATTTCTTGGTGCTATAAATTTCTCTAATCCTTCAATACCCTCAGTTTTTAATAAAACAGCAACACTATCACTAGGTTGTGCACCTACTGATAACCAATATTTAACTCTTTCAGCATTAATAGTAAATTCTTTTGGAGTAGAAGAAGGTCTGTAATATCCAACTTTTTCAACAAATTTACCTTTTATAGGAGATGTGTGTTCTTGTATTACAACACGAAAATTTGGTTGGCTTTTCTTTCCTGTGCGGCTAAGTCTTATCTTTAACAAGTGTTTTGCTTACTGATATTTCGTGCGCTTATTGTAGTGCCTGTAAAGCTAAAGTCAAGAAGATTTTTATTTTAGGGTTGGGGTGACCCCGATTAGTGGTTTGTTATGGTTGCTGTTCTCGAAAGTAAAATAGTAAAATTTTTTTACTATTTTACAAAGTAAGGGATGTAACTATAACAACATGCAAATGAATGCCCTGGGGAGCTTAGTTAGTCCGGGGAGTTTTTCTTTTTGCTGCTTCTTTTGCTGCTTTTTCTTTTGCCGCCCAAATTTTGTCTGCAGCATCAAGGCCGGTAAGCATAGTTTCGTCTGTGTTAAGCCCCCATCCTCCAGTGCCGCTAGCTATCGCAACTCTAATTCCCTTAAGGTGAGAACCGATTTCCCCTATAGCAACATCCGGGTCCACCAAGCGATAATTGTCCGGCAAACCAAGCTTAGACCAATTTAATTTTCTAGGATCCTGCTTGCGCCCGCGGCCCCATCTTTCTCGTTTGCTTTGTTTTTTTGGATCCCACCACTGTAGCAAGTCCTCAACAGCAATCTGGCTATGAGCAAGCACATTAGATTTTGGCATGTTATAGCGTGAACCAATCCAAGCGATTAAAGTTTTCATTGTTTTGTATTGAGCCTCATTATAAGTACCACCGGTTGTTGTCTCCACCTCTATCCCAACCGTTTTTAATGAAACATCTCCATCTCCATTCCACAAAGCCATAGCCCCTCCCTTATACTTTGTCTTACCAACCTTTCTTCTTTTGTGAGACCATATTCCTGCGTGATGCAAAGCCACACGTCTTTGAGCTTTTTTCTTTTTTGGGTCTTTTTCATTTGGATCAAGCCACTCAGTGCGAACAAGTTCTACGGTTCCATCTAATCTAACTATGTAGTGGATATTTTGGGTTTTGTATAACACAGATTCCATCCCACCACCTGTTCCTTCTGTGGAATGTATTACTATATATTTCACGTCTTCGGCCTTCATTGTTCCAAAAGCACTTGGCTGGTTTGGATCAAGTTCCACACCTTTATATTTTGGTATTTTTAAATTAAATGGTGGTTGTTTGCCTTTGTACTTCAAAATTTCTTTACCTTCTTTTTCCAGTTGGTCTGCTTTTGTACCACTATATTTTGGAACTCCCGCTGGCAACGTTTCCACCTTCGAAGTTATTGCTTCCGCTTCGTGGGGCATATTTGCATTACTCATCATGGCCTTCAATCTCTGATTTATGAATCGTTTTGATGGAAAATAGACTTTTGTGTTTAAGGCAATGTTAGGATCCTTGTCTTCCGGATCAATATCTTCAAATGCAGGGTCTTCTCTAACATCCTTGTTATAATCAATTAAAATTGTGATTAGGGCCTTTGTCTTAGTTGAAATAGTACTATCGGCATCATCAAAATAAGGAATTTTGTATTCCGCCTGAACTTTTTTAAGTAAAGCTATTGCGATTCCCCACATCCAACGATTTGGAGCAATAACTTCATAATCCCTTCCTTGAATGTATTCTATTTCCTTGGTCTTTGGTGCTTTTGCATTGAGTTTTGCAAGTTCTGCAGGACTTAAAGTTGGACGATACCAGAGGCTATAAATAACTTCGCTATATTTTTTACTTTCCATTATTTTTCTTCCGGTGAAGCTTCTTTTGCCAACTTTGATACTATCTTCCGGGGCAAATTTTTCTTTCAGATAAAAGCCCGGCCAATATTCTACTGCATAACTTGGATCGGGGATTAGTCCGGTTTTTCCTTTTGGCATATCTATCTTTTCCGGAAATTCTTTTTCTAATTTTTGACCTATTTTCAATATGAAGTCGCCAAAATTTTTTGGCTTAAGCTCTTTCCAAAGTGTGGCAAAAGCGCTCGGCCCCATATTATAAGCAAAAGCTGTGGCCTTGCCTCTATCTATTTTTTTGATATCCATCCCCTGTTTTTGCCTGTAATAATCGCCGCAAAGATGCCAATAAAGAATGTAAACATAAGCATTATTGGCCGCAGCAGTAGCTTGTTTTGTTGCATCATTACCATCATAAAAAACATCGTCGTGACTTAACTCTACACCGTAAATTCTTTTTACATCATCAAGTACATTACTTTCATTAGCGTCATCAAAAAGTATTTGAAAAAGCCCCTTGGCATTGCCACCGGAGACGGCCGTAGGGTTAAGTTTACTTTCTTTTATTCCTATGGCTAAATAATATTCCCTTGTATTAAGGGATATTCCATATTTTTTAAAAACCCCTTCCATTTTTTTGTCCGGCTTTTTAAGCTTTTCCAAGGCTGCGTCAATTGCAACTCTGGCAAATTTAAGTCGCTCCTTTGTTAATTCCGGAACATTTTCATATTTGTCTGCGGCCGGTTGAGCTTCTTTTCTTTCTGCCCGTGATGCTGCCTTTGTTGCACCTCTATCAGGTTGAGGAGGGGTGTACTTTGCAAGCTCTATCCTGGGTGTTTCCGGATTTGGCATTTTTTGTTTTTATTTTTGTATATTTTACCATTTTCTCATAGTTGCGTCAATTGAGTACGAAGGTTCTTTATCACCTCTTCTCCGGCAAGGCGATTCATTTCTTCAATTATTTTTGTTTTGCGCATGATAACTTCCTGTGCCCAGCCATTATTTTCCACTTCGATCACAAGAACATTTTGTTTAAAAAAAGCGGGCTGAATATGGGCTTCCGGATCCTCTTTCCCGGCAAAAATTTCCGGAATTATTGTACGAAACTGCTGACAAACCTTGGCGGCTTGAATTTCTCTGCCAACTCCGTATCTATGTGCAGCTTTTCCTATGAATTGTTGAAAGGGTTCAAACATTTGTAATCAATTTAAATGTTTCTTTAGCTGTTTTTTCCCAAGAAAATTGGGTCGCACGATTTTTTCCTTTTTCAATTAGCTCAGCTTGAAGATCAGCATCTTTATATAGCTCCCAGATTTTTTCCGCAATCTCTTGAGTGTTTTCAGGATCAAAGAAAATGGCATTATCTTGGCCACAAATTTCCGGAATTGAAGACCGTTTAGATGCCACAACCGGCGTGCCGCAAGCCATAGATTCAAGTGGTGGGAGGCCAAATCCTTCATACAATGATGGAAAAGCAAAAATTAAGGCTGCGTTATAAAGGTAAATGAGTTCATCTTCGGAAATTAAATTTGTGAAAACCACATCATCTTGCAAGCTGAGCGCTTTTACTGTTGCCTTCACTTCCGGATAATGTGGATCCGGCTTGCCTGTTATAACCAGCTGAAGATCCAGATTTTTTTCATTTTTCAGAATATCGAAAGCTTTAATAAGTCTTGGTAAATTTTTGTGATTGCGCCAGACCCCCGCATAAAGAATAAACTGCTTAGTAATATTGTATTTATTGAGCGTGGGTTTGAACTTTTCCGTATCTGTAATTAGGTGAAATTCCGGGTTGAGTCCATTGTAAATCACTTCTATCTTTTTCTCTTCGGGATGGAGGTGATCAAGAATATCGTCTCTTGTGTTTTCCGAAACTGTGATAATTTTTTTGGCAGTCTTAACCGCATTTCTAATAGTTAGATGGTAGGCGAGTCTGTGATACCACTTGGTCATCTTGTGTCCGGGGAAAAGAGACAATGTTAGATCATGAATTGTAACGACATAAGGTTTGCGGTAAAGAATCGGCACATTAAAATGGGGAAAATGCACTACATCGCACTTTTCTTTTCTTAGTTTTAGCCAAAAATGAAGCTGCTCATTAAATGAGTAATGTTTAGCATTTACCAATACTTTTTTAACCGGGGTGATGGTCTTGAATTCGTGATATTCGGGGTTATTAAAGAAGAGCACCAACTGATGAGGCTTGTCTAATTTTCCATTAATCTCGATGAAGTGATTCACCAGTTCGTTGGCATAGCGACCAATGCCGGTAAACTTCGAGCTAAATATCCTGCAATCAATTCCTATCTTCATGCCTGCAGTGTAAAGTAAATTCGCTTGTTTTTGAAAGAAAAATATATTAATCTCCGTAGCGCCCTGTAGAAAATTCTTTGGGTTGGCAAAAATGGAGCGGTAGCATAGCTGGTTAATGCGCCTGCCTGTCACGCAGGAGATCGCGGGTTCAAGTCCCGTCCGTTCCGCCATTAAAGTTTTGGATCTAATTAGCTGTTTCGCTTGACGCATAGCTGAATTTCGTATATTATTTGTATATAAATTTGTAACAAATTCGACATGCTAAAAAATCAATGTATATCGGTTACAGATTTGCGAACAAAGACTAAGGAGTGTGTTGAGGGGCTTGAGAAAGCACCAAAATACATTTTTGTGAACAATAAGCCGATTGCTGTATTGGTTGATATCGAAGAATACGAGCATCATTTTTTAAGGCCTACCCTTACTGAGTTAAGTCTAGACGAGGTAGACACAAAATTGCTAAAAAGTGCCGCGGCAGCAAAGAAAATGAGAAAATCTGATTTAATCAACATTTAGCCATGCTGGAAATCAGTGCTATTTACGAAGAGAAAGGAGTTTTTAAATACTTGGAGAAACGGCATTTGACGGATCAATACAAAAAGGCCAAAGATTATTTAATTGCTGGTCATACTTTGCAAACTAAATTTAAAGAACGCAATCCAAAAGGCAGTGGAATTTGGTCTTTCAGGATAAATAAACAATTCAGGGCACTCTGTGTTTTTAACGAATCAGGAGATCTGATTGTTTTTGAAATAGATAACCATTCGTGAAGATGCAAAAGGTCAGAATACTTTCTTATGACATCTTTCGGGGAATTCTTCTAATTGGAATGGTTGTTTTTCATATTATCGTAAATTTGACTTCTTTAAATTTTAATCAGGAATTATTTTACTGGGTTCCTTTAGGGTTTGTTTTGTTGCTGGGTGTTATTTTAGCAAAATTTATGGAAAACAAATCTCTGGGAAAAATAAAGTTAGCCATAAAATTATTAGCCATATTTTTAATAGGTAATATTCCAAATTTTCTGCACAAAGATATAAATCTAAATGACTTTATTATCGGAAATTCGGAGATTTTTTCATTTGAGATTTTAATTCCCATGATCTTAGTTATCTTGATTACTTTATTTTTTACTAACTTTAGAAAAAATAAACTGTTTCTTTCAATCCTGTTTTTTTTATTAATTTTTATTAATTATCCGGGAGTCCATTCTTATAATCTGCTTTTTACGATTTACGGTTTGATTGGCTATTTTATAGGTAGTGCATTTAATTTAAATCCACATCCGGGCAAAAAGCGGTTGTTAATTCCGGTCTTTGTGTTTTCTGTTATTCCTTTTTTGATAATTCAGTATTTTCAGCTTTTTGATTTTTTAATTTTAATACAGGTTTTATCCATGTATTTTTTATTTAATTTCTTATTTGAGAATAATCAGATATTAGCTATCTTAGGCCAATATTCTCTTTTTCTGTATGTAACCCATATCGTCCTTTTAAAATCACTATCAGCTTACTATCAAATAAATTATTTTGTTGAGTTTATAGGTTTTTCTTTATTTTTTATTACAATCTTATATCTGATGGCTTTGGTTCTGAAAAAAAGAACCCTAAAATTGTTGTAGCTGCTTGACTAAAAGCCTGTTTGGTATTAAATTCCTGACTCTTTTTAATAAATAAAATGGGTACGGATAAACCAGCTAGTGAACGGGGGAGAAGAGGAACAAGGAGTTTTGGCAATACTCATAATTTTCGACGTACGGGCGAACATGCTTTTGTTGATCAATATGATATTGGCTCTTCCAACGAAATGATGGCAAGGGCCGTTAGGACAACAAGCCTAAACCATGCCCTTGGTATTGAAATTACGGACAATGCTCAATCATTGCCGGGAAAGGAAAGAGAATTTTTAGATAGACTAATGGATCCGCCATGGACAAAGCCTCTATCTTCAATGCTCGACAGGGATCTTGATGCTCAAGATTTTGGGCAAGCTACTTTAGTTGTAGATCTGGCAGGTTATAGTCGCTTATGTCAGGTTTTACCCGCAGACATCCTGATGGTAATTATGGAAAAATTCCATGTTGCTATGTTTGAAATTTCTCAACAATATGGTGGGAATCTTATAAGGGAGCCCTTGGGCGATGCTACCATTCACTATTTTGAAGATAAAAACATTGCGATAATTGCAGGGCTCAAAATGCAGGAAAGAATGAAGTCATTTATTGATGACGATATGCGCCAAAGTCTTTTGCGCTGCGGGTATACGACAACCGGTTTTTTGATAAATGTTGCGGTGATTGGCGGCCCTGTTCATCTGGAGATAAGCCAAACCGGACCATTAAGGCATACTATTTTTATGGGTGGTAAGGCCTATGAAAAAGCTACTAAACTTTTAGGAGAAGAGGAAAGGCGTGGCGTTGTTATAACTGAACATGGAATTGTTGACCCGGATGAAATATCAAATTTTGGTCCTGACATAGCGGCTAGTGGTCCTAATAAATATTCGCCAACACCTGAATCTATAATTGCGGCAGTTAATCTCGCGGTAAAACTTATACGAACTACCACCCTTAAACCTCATGATGTTGTGGCCTCTAGCCATGATATGGCGGAAGTTTACACAACAATTGCCGCACTAAGATTGGAGGACTTTGGAGGCAATAACGTAATTGCCGACCCCACACACCAAATGCATGCTAAAGCACTTAGTCTACTTGATCATTATTGTTGGAAATATACAGATACTGAAGTTTGCAAATCCGGAGACAAGGGTGAACTTATTGTAATGAATAGGAGCTCTAAAAATTTGATTAAGATGTGTTATGAATTGCGTACCGACCTTGATAAGCTTGGTTTAGTGTTGCAAGCAGGCATTTTTGGAGGTGCATTTAGGGCGCAAAGTCTTTATGCAAAATTAAGCAAATTTTCTTGGGATGTTCATAGTCCGGCATTTGCTTCTTGTGTAAGGGCAGCCAATTACAACAAGGCTTCCGGCGAAGGGCATATAATGATAGAACGTCGTATTGCTGATGAAACACCCGGGCTTGTAACTAAAAACAGCACTGTGGAATTTCATAATATGGGTAATGCACACATAACTTTTCTTGATGATGTTACTGATGAAATTGAAACCCCAAAAGATCCAATAATTGGAAGAGACAATGAATTGGAGGCCGCTAAGGAATTCATGAAAAGTGGTGACGAATCTGTTATGTTTTTTTCCGGAGATCCCGGGATGGGAAAAGATCGTCTTTTGGGTGAAATTGCCAAACGATCCAGAGAAGAGGGTGGAATTGTAGCCATGGTTGGTGTTGATTCCAGGGAATATTTTATTCGAGATATTCTAATTCAGCTTTCAACTCAGTCCTTTGTTTTTCAATGGACTGATGAAATGCGTGAAAGTAAATTGCAAGAATTCCTTTCCTCTCCGGCAGCTTTTGCAGCCCTACTGGCTGACCATGAAATCTCATTGAAACTTTTCGTGCCTTCAATTGACAAAGCACCTGTAGATACTTTGCGATTCTTAAGTGAGCTTGTTTATAGTGCGAAGGCTGGCAATTTTAAAATTATTGCTAACTATAATAAAAGTGCTTTTGCATTGAATTCTTTGACATCTGCGGGTTTTGGTGAAGCCGTTAAAGGCACCACGGTCCTTGGCCCTATTGATGAAAGCATAGTTAGGGATTTACTTGAAAAAAAAATTGGCAGACCTCTTATTGGTGATGAAATGGAGGCCTTAATGCAAGAAGGAATTTGCATACCCCATGTGTTGGGCTGCCTATTGCCGTCACTTACTTCAGGCACTGATATAAGATCTATGGTTTCGGGAAGGGGGCAGAGCAAAGGACAAGTAGTACAGGCGATTTTAGATAAAATGCTTTCAGATAAAGCAGTATCACCGGCTGAAAAGGCTATCCTGGTAGACTTGAGTGTGTTCAGGGACCCGATAAATCTTGAACTTCTTGTTCAATTTACAGATATGTCTCCCGATGCCTTAAGTGAACATTTACAATCATTAATAGGGGAAGGGCTGGTTGTTAAAATAAATGATACCTATGGTTTAGCTAATTCTCCCTTACTTCCATCTCTTGCAAGTTTTGGTCTTAAAAGAAGTGCTGAACTTCATTTGAAGGCGGGTAAACATTTTAGCCGTCAATCAATGTTACTTACAGAGAGCCATTCGGCCTCATTAGTCTTTCTTGAAAAAGCTATCAATAATTTTGCCGCCACAGGCATGGAAGATGATCAAATTCAGGCGGAATTAGAAAGTTTATTAAGCAGGGCAATTAATTTAGCAAAAGCTTCATCCAAACATGATTTATTTTTCCATTTTACTCAAATGAAACGCAAGGTTGTTGAAAAACGGCTCGAGACTGCTAGAAATATGGGTAGCGATTCAGTTTCCATGGCAGAGTCAGACTTGTTTGAAACTGCGTACAAGGAAGGTCAATTAGCCTTTTATCTTGGGAAGCATGTAGAAGCAATGCAGGCATTTGAAATAGCTACAAGTGTTGTTCATGTTAAGTCTCCATTTGAACAACTTAAGGCTTTAAGAGATTATACTATGTCTGTCAGGGTTGTTGGGGAGGGCGATTTAAGTCTTGTGGATAAGCTTATTGAAAGAATGAGCAAACTTCAACTTGATGTTAACACCGAAAATAGTCAGCCATATTGTATTTTGTGGACTTCAAAATGCCTTGTAATGCTAATGAAGCTTTATAATAAAAAATTGTTTATTCCAAAATCTGACCTAAGAAAATTATGCGTTGATGCCCGTGACATATACGCTCAAAATAAGGAAACTTTGGATGTGGATGATTTGCTTGATCTTGGAATTTTAGTGGTATTAACCGCAGATAAACTTAGAGACAAAAAAGATTATGATGAATCTATTGATCTTGAGATTATGCGTGAGGCAATCCAACTGGGAAGCGACATTATTCAATATACAAATGCTCGTGAAACAAGTGAAATTGGCAGGGGCCGGCTTACAGAGCTTGTTAGGGCAGTGGGGGATTTATCCGTAAATATCCTTCCTCTTTCATTATTTAAACCTGAAGATATGACTATTGCTAACAGTAATGTCGATTTTTATGTTAAGCACTGTAAAAAGGTAGGTAACATAAACAATATAGCAACTTCTCATCATGCAAGAAGTGATCTTTTGGAATATCAAGGCGATTTAGATGCTGCATTAAGCGATAACAAAGCTGCTATTGAGCTAGGACCCACTTCTGTTAGTGCTCACATAACTTCTCATGTTAATATTTCTCTTCTTAGTTTTAAATTAGGAGACTATGAATCGGCGTTTCTTGCAGCTACAAGGGCTTTGCAAATCATTCGTAATCATAGGCATGGAAGAAACCATGTAGCATACTATACTCCTTATGTTGTTCAGGCCTATAACGATGCTTCTAAGGCTTTAGGCTATGAAAATATGCTAACACCGGAGGAGATTTAGAACTTTTTCATGTTCTCATAGAACTGGTCAAATTGTAGACGCTGGGTGTCTGCGACCAGTTTTGATTTTATCAATGTGGATGTTGGATTTTGAGGATCTTCAAAATTATTAAACATAATATAGTCAGTGCTGTCGGAAAAAATTATCCACTTATTTTTGAAGTTTATTTTGAGGGTTTCGATATTGCTTTTGAATCGTTGCATGTCAGATTTACGAGCCATGCAAGAGGTGAAGGGGCCGGTGGTTGTACAGATGGCCTTATTTTTGGCATTTTGCTTGAAGCGGTTTACACGAAATTTAAAGACGGGATCGAGGCCCCCAAGTATGGGAACAAGCCCTTCCAGGTCGCCAAAATCCAGACAGGTGTTGTACTTTATTTCGGACATTTTGATATATTGATTCAAAATTTCTTCTTTAGTGGTAGCTGTTTCAAATTCCTGTAATTCCTCTGTAGGGATTTTGCAAAAATTGGCGTATTGCTTAAGTTTTTGAGCAAGCACAAAAGTACTTTTTTGGTTCTCAAGAAGCTTATCTATCAATCCATGTAGTGGAAGCGCATGGATATTCTTCCT
>Ga0065182_1000998_pt1 | contig 11985 bp, 9 predicted proteins | sample CryGey02umfilter_2_FD_59208 | JGI IMG/M metagenome (GOLD analysis project Ga0065182, IMG submission 59208) | Groundwater microbial communities from aquifer in Utah, USA - Crystal Geyser 4/10/14 0.2 um filter (version 2) (version 2) | ecosystem: Environmental > Aquatic > Deep subsurface >...
GGCAATTGGAACAATGGCACGAATGCCGGGGCATTCACGTTAAATCCGGGCAGTGCGCCGGCGGCTACCTACTCCGACGTTGGCTTTCGGGTTGCCAGGAGCTTCAGGTTCCACCAGGAGTTGGTTTTACCGGTTTCTGGCCGCAGGAATGGCGGTCAATCACGGTTACTGCCAGCGTGCATGATGATCTCCCGTTTGCGCTGTCCCGGCCGGTGTCATGCACCTGTTGCGACTGGTCATCAAGGCCAACTATTCCTTGACCAAAGCGGCATTTATTTCAGAGGCAGTGGTTGAGTATGAGGTACAACGGGTGTTCTTGCGCCTGGCCTTTGAGCACAAACTGCTCAGTCCCCGACAGTTCGCCTATGGTTCAGCCAAGCTCGACGAAATCGGCCGCTTACTGCGCGGTTGGCAGGCGAACCGGCAGAAAATCCAGCCTTTTCCATTAGAAAGAAAAAGTCTTGGCGGGGGAATCTCAAAAAGGCAAAGGGCGGTTTTTCTGGCGGGGCGCGCGACAGCTTTGCTGGCGCAGGTGTCGGGGCTGAGCTTCAGCACTTCATGCTAAAATGGGTTTGGATTTCGTTGTAGAAGTCCACCAAGATAGCTATGAAAAATCGTAAACCCATCAAGCCCAAGAGCAAACGCAACGGCAACCTGTTCGATGCCTGGAGTGTCGTGCACCTGATGACGGGTGTGTTGTTCGGCTGGATAATGCCGCCGTTTACCGCCCTGGCTATAATGGTGCTCTGGGAACCGCTGGAAATCCTGGTATTGTCGCCGTTGTTGGCCAGGCAGGGCATTACTTTCGGCTATGAATCGCTGCGGAATTCTCTATCAGATATTTTCTTCGACGTCGTAGGCGTGGCACTTGGCGCCTGGCTGTTGACAGAAGTAGCGGCCGCGCCGTTCCACGTTTTTTAACTTCATGAAAAAGCTTCATTTAATATATATTCCCGGGCTAGGCGATGACGATCCTGGCGGCCAGCACTGGGCGGTAAATACCTGGCACTGGTGGGGCGTCGAAAGCGAGTTGTTCCAAATGAAGTGGGCCGATGACGTGAAATGGGAGGTCAAATTTGGCCGGCTACTCGCCAGAATCGACGAGCTGATTAAAGATGATAGGACTGTGGGATTGGTGGGTGCCAGTGCCGGAGGTTCGGCCGTCATTAACGCTTTCGCTGCCCGTAAAGACCGCGTTGTCGGTGTCGTACTGATCGCCGGCAAGGTCAACCGCCCGGAGGCTATCGGCGCCCGTTATCGCCAAAATAACCCCTCATTTATCGAATCGGCCTACGCCGCCCCCTTAGCGCTCAAGACGCTCAATGCCAAAGATCGCCGGCGTATCCTGTCGCGCTACGCCCTGGCGGACGAAACAGTTTACAAACCTGATAGCCGCATCCCCGGCGCCCGCAACCGCCTTAGCCCCACCATCGGCCACGCCCCGACAATCGGCCTGCAATTAATCATTGGCGCCCCCAGCTTCATCCGCTGGCTCAAACGCCAAGCCAATTAAGCTATAATGAGGGCATAATGGCACTATCAACCCAACCCTATAAAGGCGCGCGTGACTTTTACCCTGAAGACAAGCGCTTGCAAAAGTATATGTTCGCCAAGTGGCGCCAAGTCGCCGAACGCTTTGGCTACGAGGAATATGACGCGCCGATACTGGAGCCGTTGGATATCTATCTGGCCAAAACCGGCGATGAGATCGTAAACGAGCAAACCTACGCTTTTGAAGATCGTGGCGGCCGCAAAGTGGTCATCCGGCCCGAAATGACCCCTACGGTTAGCCGCATGGTGGCCGCTCGCCGGCAAGAGCTGGGCTATCCTCTGCGCTGGTACAGCATCCCCAACCTCTGGCGATACGAGCGTCCACAGCGTGGACGCTTGCGTGAACACTGGCAGTTGAATGTTGATATCTTCGGGGTGAAAGACACCAGCGCCGAACTGGAGATGATCATCTTGGTGGACGCCATTTTCCGGTCGTTTGGCGCCAAGTCTGATATGTACGAGATCCGGCTCAACGACCGCGTCCTGGTGGACTATCTATTGGCCGACTACCTTGGTTTGAACGAAAAATCCCGGCAAACGGTCTCCAAGCTGATCGATCGCATGCCTAAGATGTCGCGCAGTGTTTTCATCAGCAAAGTCGATGAGTCCTTGACCGCCAAACAGCGCGAAGCCGGAGTAACCGAAAAACTGCTGGCTCTGCTGGACGCCAAAAAACTGCAGGATTTGCCGGCTGAGGCCCAAAAACAACCATCTGCTCAAGAGCTAAAAACCGTGCTCGACCAACTCAAGGCGGCCGGCATCAAAACCGCCCGTTTTGACGGCACGCTGATGCGCGGCTTTGACTACTACACCGGCGTTGTCTTTGAAGTTTTTGATACCAACCCGGAAAACAACCGTTCTCTGCTCGGCGGCGGCCGCTACGACGGTTTGGTCGGCCTGTTCGGCGTAGCACCGGTACCCACCGTCGGCTTTGGCTGGGGCGATGTTACGCTGGCCAACTTCTTGGAAACCCACCGCCTATTGCCGGCTCTTCAGCCCGAAACCGATGTTTACGTGGCCTTAATCGGCGATGTCTCGCATCAAGCTACTCCTATCGTGGCAGATCTTCGACAAGGTGGCCTTAATGTTGCAGTCGGCGCGGCCGGCAAAAAAATCGGCGATCAGCTCAAAAACGCTGACAAGAAGGGCATTGAGCGGGTCTTGATAATTGGTGAAACAGAGCTCAAAAACGGTATGTTTACCGTCAAAAACCTGAAAACCGGCCAAGAAACCAAAGTCGCCGCCGCCAAGCTCGCCAAAGCTATCAAAGAGGCCTGATGCGCGCTGTAAATCATGCTCTAACCGGTGCGCTGATCGGCCTGACAGTTGCTGAGCCAGCCGTTGCCGTGCCGGCGGCCGTGGTTTCGCATTACATTTGTGATGTTATTCCGCATTACGGTAGCTCGCAGAAGGGCGATACGTCGCTGAGGGCGTCATCATTTCGCAGTGGCTTATATATTGATGCCGCCCTTTGCCTTGGCATAGTGGTTCTGCTGGCAGTGCGCCAGCCGTCTCATTGGTTGCTGGCCGCTGTCTGTGCTTTTGCGGCCGCCGCGCCGGATCTGCTTTCCGCCAACCGCTATTTCAAAGTTGTGGCGCGTAAACGCTGGCAACCGAATCTTTACAGCCGGTTTGCTACCGGTATTCAGTGGTTCGAGCGGCCAATCGGTGCGGTCGTCGAAACTGCCTGGCTGGTCGCCACTATTATTATCTTGTGGCCGTTCATTCGTTAAGTTTTTACCCGACCCTTCAAATTAGCGTTATATAAATTCTATATGGTTTTTATATAACGCAAAAATAGACAGTCACAGTCTGGCAAACCCTGGCTATATCTGTTAATATAGACGACTATGCAGATTAAACGTGAGCAGATAAACCCCACTACCGTTAAGTTAACTATCATTGCCGAGCAGGCCGAGCTCAATACCGTCAAAGCGCATGTTCTAAGTAAATTGAGCGCCAATGTTAAAGTTCCCGGCTTTCGCCCCGGTAAGGCACCGGCCAATATTGTCGAGAAAAACATCGATCCCACCGCCTTGCAGTCCGAATTTCTGGATCATGGCATCAACGACCTGTATGTTGAGGCCGTTCAACAGCAAAAACTGCGGCCGGTTAGTCAGCCCAAAGTGGCCGTCACCAAATTCGTACCTTTCAGCACCCTGGAATTTACGGCCGAGGTTGAAACGGTCGGCGATATCAAATTAGCCGATTATAAGAAGATCAAGCTGGCGGCCAAACCGGCCGAAGTCACCGCCGCCGAAGTCACCACAGTTATAAATAACCTCCGCCAACGCGCCGCCACCAAGCAAGACGTTCAGCGAGCCGCCAAACCGGGTGACGAAGTCGCTATTGATTTTAAGGGCACCGACGCTAAAACCAAAGCACCAATCGACGGTGCCGACGGCACAGCCTACCCGTTGGTACTGGGCAGTAAGAGTTTCATCCCCGGCTTCGAAGAAGAACTTGTCGGCCTGAAGGCCGGTAGCGAAAAGTCGTTTGTGATTACGTTCCCCAAAGATTACGGTGCTACCGAACTGCAGAGCCGCGAGGTCAACTTTGACGTCACGGTTACCAAAGTTAAGGAATTAACCGAGCCCAAGGCCAATGATGCTTTTGCGGCTACTGTCGGGTCGTTCAAAACCCTGGCCGAGCTTAAAGCCGACATTAAAAAACAGCTGGCCGCCGAAAAGCAACAGGAAGCCAACCGCACTTTCGACAATGAATTACTGCAGAAGATTGCCGCCAAAAGCGAAGTCGCCATTCCCAAATCACTGGTAGATGAAGAAATCGACCGCATAGAGGAAGAAGAAAAGCGCAACACCGTTTACCGCGGCCAGACTTGGCAGGAACACCTTGATGCCGAGGGTCTGACAGCCGAGGAACACCATGAAAAACAACGCGAGGGTGCCGAACTGCGCGTCAAAGCCGGCCTGATCCTGGGTGAAATTGCCGAAAAAGAGCAGGTCAGCGTCACGCCCGAAGAACTGGAGATACGAATGCAGCTGCTCAAAGGCCAGTATCCCGACCCGGCCATGCAAGCCGAACTCGAAAAGCCCGACAACCGCCGCGACATCCAGTCCCGCATGCTGACCGAAAAAGCCCTGGCCAAGCTTCGCGATTACGCCGCATCTTAGCGGCCGCCAACGCTCTTGCAAATTAAGTAAAAAGTGTTAGTATAAACACATGAATGATTTGGAAAAGGGCCCCGAAAAGGGCGTATTAGATAACAACCTTACATATGGCACCGCACTTGCTGGTTTGGTTGCGCTGGCTGCAACCGGCGTTGAACTGATTGCCAATTCAGGTTTTGACTCCTCTGACGATACCGATAAACTCGGCCTCTATGGCGTTGCAACCGGTGCCGGCCTACTGGCAATAGCCGGCTACAATGCGCTCAAAGAAAAGATAACCAGCCGACGCAACGGCCAGGATTAGCACTCTTGACTAGCGAGTGCTAGTTATTTATAATAAATGGCATGAGCGTACTCATACCAACTGTCATTGAATCCGAAGGCCGCTACGAGCGGGCTTATGATATTTACAGCCGCTTACTTAAAGACCGCATCATTTTCCTGGGGAGCGACGTTAACGAAGCTACCGCCAATATAATCGTCGCCCAGCTGTTGTTCCTGCAGGCCGAGGACGCCAAAAAAGATATCTTCTTTTACATCAACAGCCCCGGCGGCAGTGTCTACGATGCCTTGGCGATTTACGACACCATGCAATTCGTGACCAACGATATCCAGACCTTTGGCGTCGGTGTGCAGGCCTCCGCCGCCGCCTTTCTATTGAGTAGCGGCACCAAGGGCAAACGTTTCGCCCTGCCTAGTTCAACCGTAATGATCCACCAGCCATCCAGCGGCACCCGCGGCAAAGTTACCGATCAAGAGATCGACTTGCGCGAGTCACTGCGCATCAAGCGCTTGCTGGAAGAGATTATGGCCAAAAACACCGGCCAAAAACCCGAAAAAATCCACGAAGACATGGAGCGCGACAAGTGGCTAACCGCCGAAGAAGCCAAGCAATACGGCATTGTCGACGCCGTCATCACCAATCCGCCCAAAAAAGCTTAGTTGACATTAAATCGGCTATAGCTCACAATAGTATCTTAAGAAGTAGTGTAAGCTCAGGGTGCTTATGATTTATATCTAGCCCAATACCCCTGAACTTAGGATCTTCGGCCGAATTCAAAAAATAACAAACATCACGGTACAAAAATCAGCGGGCATTTGCTGGTTTATGAAAATCATCACTATATAAACAGGGGTTACTATTGCGTATGGCTAAAGCACAGATCACCAAAGCTACAAAATCACAACGAGTATTTTTTACAAAAACCGATGACAACGCTTTGCCGTTGCCCAATCTGATAGACCACCAGAACCGTTCATTCCAATGGTTCGTAGAAGAAGGTCTGGGCGAGCTCCTGGCCGAAATCAGCCCGATAGATGACTACACCGGCGGCAAACTGTCCCTGCGTTTCAAAGATTATCGCTTTGGCGACCCCAAACTTACCGAAGCCACCGCCCGCGAAAACAACGTTAGCTACGACGCACCCCTGATGGCCAACGTCGAGCTAACCAACAAGGTTACCGGCGAAGTCAAAGAGCAAGAAATTTACCTCGGCGACTATCCCTGGATGACCGTCCGCGGCACCTTTGTGATTAACGGCGCCGAGCGCGTAGTAGTTAGCCAGCTGATCCGATCGGCTGGCGTTTTCTTTACAGCCGACCCCCATGGTGCCACTAATTTTTACGGCGCCAAAGTTATCCCTGGCCGTGGCGCTTGGTTAGAATTCGAAACCGCCGCTAATGGCGCTCTATATGTAAAGATTGATCGCAAGCGCAAGCTGGCCGTTACCACGCTCCTGCGCGCCCTTGGCGTCACCGAGACCCAAATGCGCGAAACCTTTAAGCATGTTGATACCGGCCCCAAGAGCTATGTCGAAGCTACCCTGGAAAAAGACCCTTCAAAGGGTCAGAACGACGCCCTGATTGAGGTTTACCGCCGTTTACGCCCCGGTGACCTGGCTACCGTCGATAACGCCAAATCATTAATCGAAAACATGTTCTACAACTACAAGCGTTTCGACTTCAGCCGCGTTGGCCGCTACAAGATCAACAAGCGCCTCGATCTCAAAGTGCCCAACACCCTCGAAAACCGCGTTATGCGCCTCGAAGACATCCAAGCCATCATTGCCGAGCTGATCCGCCTTAATAACACCCAAGATCCGGCCGACGACATTGATTCGCTAGCCAACCGCCGCGTCAAACTGGTCGGTGAGCTGGTTCAGCGCCAATTTCGCATCGGCTTGCTACGCATGGAGCGTAATACTAAAGACCGTATGTCGATGAGCGAAATCGAAACCGTTACCCCCGGCCAGCTGATCAACGCCCGCCCTATTGTGGCCGCGGTACGCGAATTCTTTGCCAGTTCACAGCTTAGTCAGTTTATGGATCAGATCAACCCGCTTTCCGAGCTGGCTCACAAGCGCCGCCTCAGCTCGATGGGCCCCGGCGGCCTGAGCCGCGAACGCGCCGGCTTTGAAGTCCGCGACGCCCACGCTACGCACTACGGTCGCATCTGCGCTGTCGAGACACCCGAAGGTGCCAACATCGGCCTGGTGCTTAACCTGGCCAACTATGCCCGTGTTAATGACTACGGGTTTATAGAAACTCCTTACCGCAAGGTAATTAACGCCGCCACGGCTAAAGATGCCGTCGGCCACATCGCCGCCGAGAATCTAAACGACGCCAAGGGCAAGACTATTGTTGCTGCCGGCACCAAGATTACTGCCGCCACAGCCGCCAAACTGGCCAAGGTTGACGGCAAGGTCACCTGGCCGGTCAAGGCCAAGGTTACCAACGACATCATCTACCTCGATGCTTTCGCCGAGGAATCGGCCATAATTGCCGGCGGCGGTAGCGACATCGACGCCAACGGCTATTTTGTACAACATCGCGTCAGCGCCCGCTCACAGCTGAAATCCGGTGAAGTCGACGCCAACGATGTTACCCATCTGGATGCTTCGCGCAACCAGATTATCGGTTCCAGCGCCGGCCTGATTCCGTTTATTGAAAAGAACTACGTCTACCGCTCATTAATGGGTAGTAACCAACAGCGCCAAGCCGTACCGCTGATCCAGCCATCCAGCCCGATTGTCGGTACCGGCCTGGAGGTTGAAGCCGCCCGCAACACCGGTCAGGTCATTCTGGCTGAAGCCAGCGGTGTGGTCACAGCCGCCTCGGCTCAAGCCGTGGTAGTGAAATACAAAACCGGCAGCGTTACTTATGAGCCGCAACGTTTTATCCGCAGTAACGAAGGCACGTCTGTAAACCAGAAAGTCGTAGTTAACACCGGCGACAAGGTTAAGGCCGGCGATGTCCTTATAGAAGGCATGTCGATCGCCGATGGCGAGCTGGCACTCGGTAAAGACCTGATCGTGGCCTTTATGCCCTGGGCCGGTTACAACTTTGAGGATGCCATCATCATCTCGCGCAAATTGGTAGAAGATGACACTCTGACCTCGGTTCACATCGTTGACTTCATGATTGAAGTCCGCGAAACCAAGCTGGGACCCGAACTTGTCACCTCCGACATCCCTAACGTTTCCGAAGAAACTCTGCGCCACCTCGACGAAGACGGCATTGTCCGCATCAGCGCCGAGGTCCATCCCGGCGACATCCTGGTTGGTAAAATTACGCCTAAGGGCGAACAGGAACTGTCCAGCGAAGAACGCCTGTTGCGCGCCATCTTCGGCGAAAAAGCCAAAGAAGTCCGCGATACCTCACAACGCATGTCTAACGGCAAGCATGGTAAGGTTGTGGGTGTCAAAGTCTTCAGCCGCGAAAATGGTCATGAGCTTAAAGCCGGTGTCATTATGCAAATTCAGGTCTTTGTGGCTCAGATGCGCAAAATTGCCGTCGGCGATAAACTTGGCGGTCGCCACGGTAACAAGGGCGTTATTGCCCGAATTCTGCCTATCGAGGATATGCCTTTCATGGAAGATGGCTCGCCGGTCGACATCGTTCTTAACCCGCTCGGTGTGCCATCGCGTATGAACGTCGGCCAGCTGTTTGAAACGCACCTTGGTATGGCTGCCAAAGCCCTAGGTATGAAAGTCGCCAGCCCGTCGTTCAACGGCGTACCGGTTGCCAAGATTCACGAACTGCTCAAAGAAGCCGGTCTGCCCGAAGACGGCAAGCAACAGCTATTTGACGGCCGTACCGGCGATGCCTTCAACGAGCGCGCCACCGTGGGCTGTATGTACATGATTAAGCTCAACCACATGGTAGCCGATAAGATCCACGCCCGCAGTACCGGCCCTTACACCATGGTTACCCAGCAACCGCTGGGTGGCAAAGCCCAAAACGGCGGCCAGCGCTTCGGCGAAATGGAAGTCTGGGCTCTGGAGGCCTACGGTGCCGCCAATACCCTGCAAGAAATGCTAACCATCAAGTCCGACGACGTCTACGGACGCAGTAAGGCCTACGAGTCGATCATTAAGAAGACTCAGATTGTCGGTCCGAAGGTTCCGGAAAGCTTCAACGTGCTGGTTAAAGAGCTCCAAGGCCTTGCCCTTAAAGTCGACCTGGTTCATTCCGATACTGTAGTTGATGCCGAAGCCGTCCTGGCCAGCAACATTCACGAAGAAGGCACCCATCCGGTGGAAGTCGATGTGCCGCAAGATGCCATATCCGATATTGACGTAACCGAAGAAGGCACCGGCGGCGACGATTTCAGCATCGTTGATGTTGACGAAACCGGCAGTGCCGATGCTCAGGCCAACGCTGAGGATCTTGCCACAGTGACTAAAGAAGGGGAGGAGTCCTAATATGATGCCGCAACGCTATTCCAACACCGGTACCGATATCGCTGATTTTGACGCTGTCCGCCTAGCCGTGGCCAGCCCCGAAGATATCCTCGATTGGAGCTATGGTGAAGTCACCAAGCCCGAAACCATCAACTACCGCACCCAAAAGCCGGAACGCGACGGCTTGTTCTGCGAATGCATCTTTGGCCCGGTTAAAGATATCAACCCCCACGACGCCAAATACAAGGGTGTCCGCAGCCGCGAAGCCGCCGTCGACAAGAACGGCGAACTGGTTACCCGCAGTATTGTCCGCCGCGAACGCATGGGTCACATTACTCTGGCCGTGCCGGTTTCACACATTTGGTTCCTGCGTGGAACCCCCAGCGCCATGGGCTTATTGCTCGGCCTGACTGTTAAGAACCTGGAACACGTGGCCTACTTTGCCAGCTACATCATTAAAAGTGTCAACATCGAAAAGCGCGACCAGCTATTGGCCGACAAAGAAGCCGAATTCGCCGCCGCCAAAGAAGCCATCGGCCTGCGTTTCGCCAAAGAAGCCGAGGCCGAAGAAGCTAACGTTAAGGCTCTGGCCGAAATGCAAACCAAAGAGCTCGAAGAGCTTACTAAAGAGTTTGACCTATACAAGGATCAGCTGACAGCCCTGAACCCGCTGAGCCTGATTAACGAAACCGATTACCGCAATCTGCCGGATAATCTGCGCAGCCTGGTAACCGTTGGCATGGGCGGTGCGGCTCTAAAAGACCTGCTGACCGCGATCGACCTCAAAGACTTAATTAAAGACCTGCTGGCCGAGGCCGAAGACGCCAAAGGCCAGCGCAAGAAGAAGCTGATGAAGCGCCTGCGCTTGCTGGAAAGCATGGATCGTGCCGGCATTAAGCCGAGCAGTATGTGCCTCAGCACCCTGCCGGTAATTCCTCCGGATCTGCGCCCCATGGTCCAGCTAACCGGTGGCCGTTTTGCCACCAGCGACCTCAACGACCTCTATCGCCGCGTCATCAACCGCAATAACCGCCTCAAAAAATTGATGGACTTGAACGCTCCCGAAGTCATTCGCCGCAACGAGCAACGCATGTTGCAAGAAGCCGTTGACGCCCTGATCGATAACAACAGTGCCCGCAGTGGCCGCGCCGTAGCCGCTACCGGCCAGCGCCGCCGCCTCAAATCCCTTAGCGACATGCTCAAGGGTAAGCAGGGTCGTTTCCGCCAGAACTTACTAGGTAAGCGAGTAGACTACTCCGGCCGCTCGGTGATTGTAGCCGGACCGGAACTCAAGATTAACCAGTGTGGACTGCCCAAGATGATGGCTCTGGAACTGTTCAAGCCGTTTGTAATAGGTGAGTTGATTGCCCGCGAACAGGCTCACAACATCCGCAGTGCCTCCCGCCTGATCGAAATGGGTGAAACCAGCGTCTGGGATGCCCTGGACGAAGTAATTAAGGGCAAATATGTCCTTTTGAACCGCGCCCCATCGCTACACCGCCTCAGTATTCAGGCCTTTATGCCGGTGCTGATCGAAGGCCGCGCCATCCAGCTTCACCCGCTGGTTTGTAAGGGCTTTAATGCCGACTTTGACGGTGACCAAATGGCTGTCCACTTACCGCTGAGCGACAAGGCCCAGGCCGAAGCCCGCGACATCATGGCCGCCAACCGCAACCTGCTTAAGCCGGCCGACGGTTCGCCGATCCTACACATTGAGCAGGACATCGTCCTTGGTTGTTACTACCTGACCTACGAACGTCCCGGTACCACCGAAGCCCGTAAGCCTGTTGCTTACTCCAGTCTGGACGAAGCCCTGATGGCACTCGACGGCCGCAAGATTACTCTGCAAAACATGGTACGCCTACCGTTCCGCGGCAAAATCCGCGAAACAACCCTTGGCCGCCTGCTATTTAACGAAATCCTGCCCGAAGACTTTGTCCTCCAGGACGAAACCATGACCAAGAAGCGCCTGCAAAAGGTTATGGCCAAGGTTTACACCAAGTACGGCCAGGAAAAGACCGCCGAAATCGCCGACGACCTCAAAGACCTCGGCTTTAAATACGCCACCATTTCCGGACTCAGCATGGGCATGGGCGATTTTAATCTGATTACCGGTATGCAAGAAGTGCTTGATGCCGGCGAAGTTCGTGCCGCCGCCATCTCAGACCAGTACGACGAAGGTTTCATTACCGAAGACGAGCGCCACCGCTTAACCGTCGACAACTGGACCAAGGTAGAAACCAAGGTCCTCGACATGCTCAGCGAGCAAATGGTCGGCCAGGATTCATCTATGGCTATTGCCATTAACTCTGGCGCCCGAGGCAACATTTCTCAGCTAAACCACGCTGTTGGTATGCTTGGCGTGCTGCAGGACGCTGGTGGAAACGTCATAGAGCTACCGATTAAGTCGGGTTACATTAATGGCCTGAACCCGCTGGAATACTTCACCGGTACTCGTGGTACCCGCAAAGCTTTGATCGACATCGCTCTTAAAACCGCCGATGCCGGCTACCTGACCCGCCGTCTGGTGGACGTTTCACAAGCTGTCTTCACCATTAACGACGACACCACCGACCCCGGCTTTGCTATGTTACGAGCCGACGCCACATACATCGGTGTTT
>Ga0065182_1001003_pt1 | contig 11923 bp, 9 predicted proteins | sample CryGey02umfilter_2_FD_59208 | JGI IMG/M metagenome (GOLD analysis project Ga0065182, IMG submission 59208) | Groundwater microbial communities from aquifer in Utah, USA - Crystal Geyser 4/10/14 0.2 um filter (version 2) (version 2) | ecosystem: Environmental > Aquatic > Deep subsurface >...
TTTTATTGTCCCGTATCTTTATATGACTTGAAAAAAAATATTAAGGAACCTGTATCTTTTCTTAAAGGCAAAAATGTCTGCCTGATGGCAGGTATCGCGGATCCATTTTCTTTTTTAAAGACCGTCAGGGACCTGGGGGCCGGTATTTCCTTAAAAATATTTTTTGATGACCATCATCATTATAGCCCGGGGCAGATCAGGGATGTGGCCCTTAGGTGCGGGAACGCGAAAATAAAAACGGTTGTGACGACCGAGAAGGACGCGGCGCGCTTGTCGGGATTTATTTTAGGTGCCGGAGACTTGGGAGTAGATTTTTTTGTTTTGAAGATCGCGCTAAAGATCGTAGAAGGAGAAGAGGCGTTAAGTGGCAGATTACATATTTTATATAATACTTAAAATAGTTGTCTTTTTTTTAAGGTTCCTGCCTATCGCGGCCTGGCTTGTTTTTGCCAGGTTCTTAGGGTGGGCGTATTATTACGTGGCAGGCAAAAAGAACGTGAGGGCCTACGCGAATTTGAAACTTGCTTTCAGAGATCAAGGGCAACGCGCGTTGAAAAATATCCTGAAAGGTATGTATCAGAGGTTTGCCCAAAATCTTATGGAGGCGTTCTATCTGCCTTATGTTGATGAGGATTACATAAGGAAATATATCCGCATTCCCGATAAGCCGGTTGTTGAAGAGGCTTTTGTTCCCGGCCGCGGCATTATCTTTTTAGGCTCCCACGCTGGAAGCTGGGAGTTGTCAAATATCGCCTGCGCTATGCTTTTTTCTAATAAAAGCGCGTACGCGATGTTAGCTCAACCGCAGGCCCGCCATAAAAGATTAGACGCCTTTTTAAATACTTTAAGGGGATCTAAGAAATGCCATGTGATCAGGGTGGATGAATTAAAAAAAATGGTTGAGCATTTAACCGGCAACAATATGTTGGGCGTTGTAGTTGATCACGGAGGCAAAGAAGGCGTTCCAATAGAATTTTTTGGAAAACAGGCTATGACGCCTGTTGGAAGTGTCAAGCTGGCCAGTAAACTCGGTTCTAAAATAGTTCTCGCTTTTATGCGCAGAACAGGCGGGCCGTATCATGAGATGTATTTTAAGCCTTATGAATTGGTCAAGACGTCCGACGCGTCGCAAGATATTCGGACTAACCTAACGAATATAAATAAGATCTTTGAGGACTGGATCACACGCTACCCGCAAGAGTATCTGTGGTTTTATAAGAGATGGAAGTATTCGCCTCAGAAGAATGTCCTTGTCCTTAGCGACGGTAAAATAGGGCATATTAAACAATCCCTGGCTGTAGTAGATATGGTCAGGAGCGCGGGTTTCAAAGTTAAGAGTGACGTAGTTGTTCTTGAGTATTTGCGCCGTCGTTTTAATCACGCGCTTTCACTTATCGGCTTCTTGTTTGGAGCCAGAGCGGCGCTGTCCTGTTTGCCGTTCTTTCTTAAAAAAAAGGTGCTTGGCGATATTATGCGATACGGTTACGATATGGTAGTTTCCACGGGTTCTTTGCCGGCAGTCATTAATCTGGCTGTTGGCGTTCAAGATGACGCGAAGTCTGTGGCAGTAATGAGACCGGGTATATTGCCTATTAAACGCTTTGATCTGGTAATAATGCCTGAGCATGACAGCCCGCCTTCCTTAACTAATGTTTTGGTGACCGCGGGGTCTTTGAATACGGTGAGCATTGAGTCCATGAAACGCGATTTTGAAGGCCTCGCGTCGCTTTATCCTTCTTTGAACGAAGCGGCTTTAAGCGGCAAATTAAAGATCGGTATTTTGATAGGAGGGCATTCCAAAAATTATAAATTGACTAAAGATATCGTGGCCTTCTTGTGCGGCCAGCTCAAAAAGGCATTAGACGATTTTGACGGCCAGCTGTTCCTTACAACTTCCCGCCGCACGCCTATGGATGTTGTAGGTTTATTGAAAGGCTGTTTTAAAAACTATCCCCGCGTTAAACTTTTTGTGATCGCGGCCGAAGATAATCCTCAAGGGACTGTTGGCGGCATTTTTTATCTTTGCGACATTGTTATTGTTTCGGGAGAGAGCATATCCATGGTATCTGAGGCAGTGGCATCGGGTAAGCACGTGGTTGTATTTGAACCTCGCTCAAGGACAAAAGATAATAAAGTCAGAAGGTACCTTAATTTTCTAGCCGACAGAAAATATATATACCTGCTTAAGTTGAATGATATTTATGATAAGCTGTCCTGGATCATTTCAGAAAAACCAAAACCTAATACACTGGATGCCAAGACGCAGATCTTAGAAGGTTTAAGAAGGATATTGTAATGAATATTTTGCAGATCTTGCCTCAACTTAACGTCGGCGGTGTTGAAACCGGGACTGTGGATCTTGCCAAGTACCTTGTTAAGAACGGCCATGGCTGTGTTGTCATATCGGGCGGCGGCGATCTGGTCAGGGAACTTGAGGACTCCGGCATCAAGCATTATACTTTGCCGGTTGATAGCAAGGCCTTTTGGGTCATGTTAAGAACTGCAGGGAGGGTCGCCCAGATCATTCGGCAAGAGAGAATAGATATTTGCCACGCGCGTTCCCGTGTGCCTGCCTGGGTCGGTTTTATGGCCACGCGAAGAGCGAATGCCGTACTGTTGACTACTGCCCACGGCCATTACAGCAGTCATATTTTTAGTTATATGATGGGGCAGGGCAAGTATACGATCGTGCCGAGCGCGGTTATAGGTAAACATATGATAGAAGATTTTGGCGTGCCGTATGAGAATATCCGCCTTATCCCGAGAAGCGTGGACCTGGAAAAATACCCTTTTAAGGGGCTTAAAGAGCGCAGAGGTAAAGAGTTCGTTGTGGGCGTTATTGGCAGGATCACGCCTATTAAGGGGCAGATCTATTTTTTGAAAGCCATGGCTAAGATACTTCAGTCTGCTTCGGAGGTTACGGCGCTGATCGTTGGAGGTGTTTCCGCTGGCAAAGACTCTTACATGGAGGAGTTGGAAGTCTGGATGAGGCGTTTGGGGTTAACAGGCTCTGTAACTTTTTTGGGGAATAGGCGCGATATACCGGAGATACTTTCCGGCCTGGACTGCTTGGTAATGCCTTCTATAGCGGAAGAATCTTTTGGCAGGGTTATCGTAGAAGCTCAGGCCAGCGGCGTGCCGGTCGTCGCCGCAAAGGTGGGCGGAGTTGTTGAGATCATTGATGACCAGATAAACGGGCTTCTTGTATATCCTAAGGATTACGATGGCATAGCTAACGCCGTTTTGAAGATATTTCAAGACGAGCCTTTTGCCCGCGGGTTGGCCGCCAACGCCAGAAAAAAAGTGGAAGAGAAATTCTCTCTTAAAAAAATGGCTGATGATACCATAAGAGTATACGAGGAAGCCCTTACGGCACCGCGTATATTGGTCATTAAGATAAGTGCCATAGGGGACGCTATTCTGGCTATTCCTACTTTTAAGGCGCTAAGGTCAAAATTTCCAACTTCTAAAATAGTCTGTCTCGTGGGGATGGAGGCTAAGGATGTCTTCGGGCGCTGTCCTTATATTGATGAGTTGGTTGTCTATGATATTAAAAATAAAGAAAAAGGCTGGCGCGGGGTATATAAGGTGGCTAAGAAACTGATGCGCCGCAGGTTTGATATTGTAATTGATCTGCAGAATAACAAAAAAAGCCATATCTTAAGTTACGCTACTTTTAGCGCCCGGCGCTATGGATATGATAACGGTAAATTTAGTTTTCTTTTAAACCATAAGATAAAAGATACGCCCTGGGCTGTCGGCCCCGTAGAGCATCAATTCCGCGTTTTAAAAATGTTGGGTATTGATTATAACGGTGAGGCGCTGGAGTTGTGGCCAACACCTGAGGACAGTAAATTTGCTGAAGCATTTTTATCTCAGTCGGCGCCCGAAAGAAAACTTATAGGTGTTAATATAGGCTCAAGCCCGCGATGGCAGAGTAAGCGCTGGCCATATAAAAGATTTGCTCAACTATGCGGCCAGCTGATGGCTAAAGGTTACCGTTGCCTTTTGACGGGGGACGTCCACGATGCCGCGATAGCTAAGAAGATATTAAAAGAGATGAAGGCGGAGCCTTTGTGTTCAGTCGGCCGCACTACTCTAATGCAGTTGGCAAGCCTTATAAAAAAATGCGATTGTTATGCGACCGGAGATTCCGCGCCCATGCACGTGGCTGCCGCCGTAGGAGTTCCTTTTGTGGCATTTTTCGGCCCTACGTATTCGGGCAGGCATTTGCCTTTGCCAAGTTCATCTATTGTATTGCAGAAAGGCTGTGTGCCTTGTTATAAAGAGGCCTGCAGAAAGAAAGAACACGAGTGTATGGAGAAGATAACCGTTCAGGATTGCCTCGCTGCTATAGAGGAGCTGTTGAAAAATGGAGGATCAGAAGACGCAAGACGAAAGACGAAAGACGAAAAAAAATCTGTCATCTGACAACTGTTATCTAGTCTCTGAAAATTATGAAAGTACTTTTATTAGCTAACCACGTAAATTTTGGCGGTATCACGGCGTATATGCAGAATCTCTGCCAAGCCCTGTCAGGCAAAGATGGTTTTGAATATGTAGTCGCGTCGCGCGGCGGGGATCTTGAAAAAGAGTTAAGCTCCTGCGGTGTAAGGCATATCCGCGTTCCCTTATCAACAAAATGCGAGGTAAGCCCGAAGGTGTTCTTATCTTTTTTAAAATTGCTACCTATCGTAAAAGCTGAGGGTATAGGCCTATTTCACGCGAATACGCGCGTTACTTCAGTTTTGGCTTCTTTGTTGTCTTTAGCGACAAAGAAGCCGTATATCTCAACGTGCCATGGTTATTTTAAGCCGCGGATGAGCCGCAGGTTTTTTCCATGCTGGGGTAAGAAGGTCATTGCTATAAGTGGCCAGGTTAAGCAGCATTTGATAGAAGATTTTAAACTTAGCCCATCGCGTATTGAGTTGATATATAATGGTGTAGATTTAAAAAAATTCTGTTTTCATTCTGAGCAGGAGGCCCGCCTTGAAAAGCTAAAACTTGGCCTTGATCTAAATAAGAAGATAGTAGGCCACATAGGCAGGCTTTCATCTATTAAGGGCCAGAATGTGTTAGTCTTGGCTGCCGAGCGGATGATATCTGAGGGACAAAATGTCCAGTTCCTCATTATAGGTGAAGGAGGCGAAGCCTCTGAGCTTAAGCGCCTTATACGAGAAAGACATTTGGAACATAGCGTTTTTATGGGGCCTTCAACGCCGGACACCTCGTTAGCATTAAGCCTTATGGATGTCTTTTGTATGCCTTCTTTGCAGGAGGGATTGGGTATCTCTATTTTAGAAGCCTTGGCTCAGGGTGTCCCTGTGGTGGCTTCGCGCGTGGGAGGCATTCCTTCTATTATCAAGGACGGCGAAACGGGCCTTTTGTGCCCGGTTGGAGATGTTGGTTCTTTTTCGCGGGCTTTATCAAAGATATTGAACGACAACGCGTTGGCCGCGAGCCTTGTTGAAAAGGCGAAGCAGACAGTAAGAGAAAAATTTTCTTTAGATACTATGGCCCGGAAGACAAGGCGTCTTTATGTTTGAAGATTTTTCTGCTAAGGAGCGTATCCTGGTAGTTGAAGTGAACTGGCTAGGCGACGTATTGTTCTCAACGCCGGCTATCAGGGCCATAAGGGCGAGATTTCCTGGCGCCTATATTGCGGCCCTTGTTGTTCCGCGCTGCAGGGCATTGTTGCATGGGAATAATTATCTAGATGAAGTTATGGTGCTTGATGAAGAAGGCCGGCATAAGGGCCCTATCGGCAAGCTTAGGCTTATCGCGGAGTTAAGAAGCAGGAGGTTTGATACGGCCTATATCTTGCGCGCCTCTTTGACGCGCACCCTTTGTATTTTTTTAGCAGGTATAAAAAAAAGGATAGGCTATGTTAATAAAAAGAGTGATTTTCTTCTTACTCAGAAGGTGCCTGTGCCTAAAGGAGGCCTTCATCGGGCAGACATTTATTATTACCTTGTGGCGAAGACAAAAATACCTGATGGTGAAAGGCATTATGATTTTTTTGTCTCTTCCGAAGACAGGAAATTCATAGACGGATTTTTGCAACAGCATAGCCTGGGGGCAGGTAAAAGAATAGTCGTTTTGCATGTCGGAGGCAATTGGGATCTAAAGCGTTGGCCCAAAGAATATTTTGCCGATATTGTTGATGAGCTGATCAGCCATTATGGAGCTGACGTTATAATTTCAGGGTCTTTTGTGGACCATATTCTGGCGAAAGAAATATCTGATCTGGCCAAACATAAACCCTTTATCGCTTGTGGACTAACGACTTTAAAGCAGTTGGGCTGCCTTTTCGCGAAAAGTGACCTTGTTATATCCGCTGATTCAGGGCCGTTACATATAGCTATGGCTATGCAGGCCAGGGCTGTATCGCTTTTTGGGCCAACATCGCCAGAGATGACAGGGCCTTTTGGACGTGGTGACTTTTCTGTGCTTAGAAGCAAGGATATGCCGTGCGCAATACCTTGCTATAATCTTGAATGTAAGGATAATATATGCATGCGTTCTATTTCAGTTCAGCAGGTCTTAGATGAGGTTGAAAAACGGGGATGGTTGAAAAGGCTGAAGTAAAGAAGATACTATATATTACTATGAGCAATTTGGGCGACGCCATGATGGGGTTGCCAGCTTTTGATCTTTTAAGGAGGGAATACCCTCTCGCGAAGATCACGGTAATCGCCGGGCCGCGCACGAAATGTGTCTTTGAATATCATCCTGAAGTTGATGAGCTGATAGTGTTTGATAAACACGCGCCATTGCGGCAAAAGATAGGCCTATTCTTTAAGCTAAGAAGAGCGGGTTTTGACTGCGTCGTGGACCTGAGGAACACGTTCTATCGCTTTGGTGTGAGCGCTAAATATAAGAATCCGGCATTTAATATTTTTCCTGCCTGGATCGTCCACAGCAGTCAGAAACATCTTTATAAGGCGTTTACCGCCATTAAGGGCTTATCTGTTGACGAGGAGGCATTTATTGAGGTGTCATCCAGGAGAAATCCGTCTTTTATAGCTCCGGGAGACCATGTTTATATTGAGGAGCTTTTAAAGAATAATAATGTTTCAAAGGATGAAGAACTGGCCTTGGTCGCGCCCGGCGCGAGAAGTAGCTTAAAACGATGGCATAAGGAGGGATACGCTCAGGTTATATCCGAGATAAGAAAGAAATATGGTTATAAAGTCGTTGTTATCGGAGACGCAGGCGAAGCGGCAATGGTTAACGAGATCATAGGCGCGTCAGGCAGCGACGCCATCAATCTATGCGGTAAGATGGATTTTGGACAGCTTTGCAGCCTTATTCAGCGCTCCAAGCTCGTCATATGCAACGACAGCGGTGTTTTACATATAGCCAGTTATTTGGACAGGTTTGTTGTTGGTATTTATGGGCCGTCAGATCACAAAGAATTTGGGCCATGGTCTAAGAGGTGTATCGCGGTCAGGAAAAATATCTTATGCTCCCCTTGCGGCAAGGCTACCTGCCGTTATGACGAAGAATGTATTAAGACCGTTACGCCTTATGATGTATTATTGGCAGTGCGGCTTGTATTGGAGGGCCGGGGAGCAAACGTCCACGAAAACCGGTACAAGAGGATCCTTGTTGTCCGCACAGACCGCATTGGCGATGTTTTGATATCAACGCCTGTTGTCAAAGCGCTGCGCGATAATTATCCTATGAGTTATATCGCTATTATGGTCTCTCTTTATACCAAAGACCTTGTTGAGGGTAATCCTTACTTAGATAGCGTCATCATTCTTGACAAGGATAAAAAGCACAAAGGCCTTTTCGCGACTTTGGGTTTAAGCCGCAGTTTAAAAAATATGAAATTTGATGTCGCGATCATTCTGCACCCTACGGTGCGTGTTCATCTTATATGTTTTTTAGCGGGTATAAAAGAACGCATCGGCTATGACCGTAAGGCCCCCTATTTTTTAACGACCGTTATTAAGCATACGAAACAGTATGGGGCGCGTCATGAAAGCGAATACAACTTTGATCTTTTGAAACCTCTTGGTATTTTGGAGGTCAATAAGGAACTCTATATGCCTATAAAGGCGTATTCAGAAAACTTGGTGCGTGAGGTATTAAAAGACGCGGGGGTCACACCGCGCGACCGGCTGGTCGTTATACATCCTGCTTCAAGCTGTTTGTCGCGGCGTTGGCCTATTTCTAGATTCGCTCAGCTTATAGATAGGTTGGCCATGTCTTTTCGCGTCAAGGTTTTGATAGTCTCGGATTCTATCCATAGTGATATTTCTAAAGAGCTGGTTTCTTTGTCAAAAACAAGGCCTATTGATATGTCGGGCCGTTTTGATCTAAGCGGACTGGCGAGCCTATTTAAGAGATGCGCGCTTGTTATCTCTAATGATTCAGGGCCTGTACATATGGCTGTGGCTGTTAAAACTCCGGTTATCTCTATTTTTGGAAGGAATCAACCGGGCTTAGGCCCGGCGCGGTGGAGGCCCTTGGGCGTTACTGATATATTTTTGCATAAAAATACGGATTGCTCGCCGTGTTTAGCTCAAGACTGCGTTAATAATTTTAAGTGCCTTGAGGCTATAAGCGTAGACGAAGTGTTCGCTTGCGCCGGGAGGCTTTTGAATAGATCGCAACAAAAGTCAATTAACAATAACTTAACTCCGAGCTTAAAGATAAGTCAAAATTCTCATAGGAATGAAGACATTCCAAATAATGACAATTTTGACTCAAAGCTTCGGAGTTAATCCCGTCAGAGACGGGATTAAGGAGGGCAGGATGAAAGAAATGAAGATCAGCGCTGTTGTCGGTGTGTCTGTAACGGTATTGGCTGTGGTCACGGCGTTCGTTTTTAGTTTTGCCACCGTAGCTTACCAGAAGCAAGTTGCCAAATTAGTCAAGGTTAACAAAGAGTATAAACGAACCATGGAAGAATATAAGTCAGCTTTAGAAAATATAAAAAATGAGATCTCAAAAGCCGGGATCAATGTCCAGTAGTCGCAGTGGCGCATACCGGATTATCCAATTGGTCCGGGTATAGCTGCCGCAGAAAGCGGCGCACCGGCGCAATACCGATCAGCGCCGGGTGTAGCAGAAATATACAGAAAGGTCAAATGAAAAATATTATATGGGTTTTAGCGGTTTTGTGCGCGTTTGTCGCGGGATTTTATGTTTCAGCTAACAGTGTATCCGCCAAATACCGTGAGGAGATCGTGCGCCTTAAGGGTGAATCGTCTATTTATAAGGCCGAGTCAGAGAAATACGCCCAGACTATAAGGTCTATACGCGAAACAGCGGCTCAGGCTACTGTCACTGAAAAGGCGCTATAGTTTGATGTAGGATTGAAACATTGGTTGACGCTGTAGCAAGGTATTGCTATAATTCTCATCTATTCTTCATAAAGGAAGGGCCTAACACCATGGACCTAACTAAGTTAAAGACTTATTCTATCAGGAAGAGAAAGAGCAAGGTCAATAGGCAGGAATTCGCCCATATATTGAAAGCGGGCAGCAGTTTTAGCGATTTTCTGAATTCTCTTCCCGATATCCTCAAAGCAAAAGATCTGAAAGAGGTAGTCGCGGTTATTGTAAGAGCCCGCGAAAAGAATAAGCCGGTGATGTTCTTAATGGGGGCGCATGTCATAAAGTGTGGCCTGTCGCCTATAGTTATAGAGCTCGTCCGGCGTGGTATCGTAACGTCGGTGGCGTTAAACGGCGCGGGCGTGATCCATGATTTTGAACTTGCTTTTTGTGGTGAGACTTCTGAAGACGTATTAAGCGCTTTGAAAGACGGCACCTTTGGTATGGCGCGCGAAACAGCTGATTTTATCAATACAGCTGTTAGCGATGGTGCCAGAGGAAGCCACGGTTTTGGAGAGTCATTTGGTTTAAAGATAGAAAAGGAGGATCTTAAATTTAAAGATCTAAGTATAGCCTTTACGTGCCTTAAGAAAAAGATACCATTGACCGTGCATGTGGCTATAGGCACGGATATTATTCATCAGCACGCTTCTTTTAGCGGAGCGGATACTGGAGAGGTTTCGGCGCGCGATTTTAGGCGATTTACCAAAGAGGTGGCTAAGCTAGGCTCCGGAGGAGTCGTAGTCAATATAGGCTCTGCGGTAATTTTGCCGGAGGTTTTCTTAAAGGCCCTGAGTGTCGCGCGCAACCTGATTGGTAAAGTTGAAGGTTTCACGACAGTAAATATGGATATGAATTTTCATTACAGGCCATTCCAGAATATAGTGTCACGCCCGGTCGCGGGTTCCGGGCGCGGTTACTATCTTATAGGCCACCACGAGATCATGCTGCCTCTTTTAGCGCAGGCCATTATTGACAGGATATAGTTATGATGAAAAGATCAGAAGTTAAAACAATACTCTCGCGTTTTGATAAAGCCCGTATTTTGGTAATAGGCGACTTGATCCTGGATGAATTTATCTGGGGGCGGGCTGATCGGATCTCTCCTGAGGCCCCTGTGCCTGTGGTGTGGGCGCAGTCCCAGTCTTATATGCCAGGAGGGGCTTCTAATGTGGCTAATAATATCGCTTCCCTGGGCGCGAAAGTGTTTCTTTACGGCGTTGTGGGTGATGACAAGAATGGCAATATCCTAACCGACAAACTGCGTGAGAAACGAGTAAACTGCGACGGCATACTTATTGATTCACTGCGGCCCACGACCGTCAAGACACGCATTATAGCCGCTCATCAGCAGATGGTCCGCGTGGATTGGGAGAATGTGGAGCGATTGTCTTTGGACAAAGCAAAGAAAATGATAGAAGTGGTGAAGAATAGAATAGATGATATGGACGCTTTGATAATTGAAGATTATGGCAAAGGTGTTATCACTCCGTTTTTGCTTGAAAATATCATAACTATGGCAAAGCGGCGTAAAAAGATAATCACAGTAGACCCTAAGATAGAACATTTTTCTTATTATAAAGGCGTGACCGCTATGACGCCGAACGAAAAAGAGGCGTCAGCGGGCGCGGGCATTAAAATAGAAAACGAACGCGACGTTGACGAGGCAGGCCGAAGGCTTCTAAAAAATTTAAAGTGTGAAGGGATACTGATAACGCTTGGCGAAAAAGGCATGAAGCTATATAAAGGCAAGAATATTACGCATATCCCGACCGTAGCGCAGGAGGTATTTGACGTTTCGGGCGCGGGAGATACCGTAATTTCTGTTTTTACGTTAGCTCTTTCTTGCGGGCTTAAGATGGAAGACGCCTCAAGGCTTGCTAATGTTGCCGCGGGTATAGTCGTCGGCAAGGTAGGTGTTGCCGTAGTGACCAAGAACGAGATATCAGAGGGCTGGGAAAGGTTTCACGGGAGGATGTTGTGAAGGCTATCGGCGTTATACCAGCTAGGTATTCTTCGGTGCGGTTTGAAGGTAAGGTGCTTGCGGACATTTTAGGTAAACCCATGATACAGCACGTATGGGAGAGCGCTAAAAAGGCGAAGACTTTGGATGACCTTGTGGTCGCGTGCGACGATGATAGGATCTATAAGGTAGTGTCTGATTTTGGCGGCAGGGCGGTCATGACCGCCAAGGCTCACACTAGCGGCACCGAGAGGATAACTGAAGTAGTGACGGACATGGCTGTGAGGTTAGTCGTTAATATACAAGGAGATGAGCCGCTAATACACCCATCAATGATAGATGATGTCGTATATTCACTCACGAATAACCCTGAGCTGTCGGTAGCTACCATTATGAAGCGCATAGAAGATGAAAAAGAGATAACCGACGCCAATGTCGTCAAGGTCGTCGTTAATAAAAAAGGATACGCCCTGTATTTTTCGCGCTGCCCCATACCTTTTGTGCGTGAAGAAGAGCCGGGCATGAGGGTCCATTATAAGCATATAGGGCTTTACGGCTACACAAAGGATTTCCTGTTTACGTATAAAAATTTACCGGATTCAAAACTTGAAAA
>Ga0065182_1001018_pt1 | contig 11847 bp, 10 predicted proteins | sample CryGey02umfilter_2_FD_59208 | JGI IMG/M metagenome (GOLD analysis project Ga0065182, IMG submission 59208) | Groundwater microbial communities from aquifer in Utah, USA - Crystal Geyser 4/10/14 0.2 um filter (version 2) (version 2) | ecosystem: Environmental > Aquatic > Deep subsurface >...
CGAGCTTCTTTCGTTTTATATCAAAATTTTTACCAAATTGTGCAAAGTCGAACTTTGCACAATTATAATTTTTATTATACAATACTTAGTATGTCTAAAATAAAAAATCATGCACCTGAAGAGTACTATCATATTTATAACAGAGGAATGCAAAAACAACCAATATTTGAAACAGACAAAGATCGCATACGTTTTCTCTTTCTTTTACTCGCCTTCCAAGGTAGAAATTCAATAAAAAATATAAGCAGAGAAATAAAAGAAAGTGTACAAAGTTCGACTTTGCACATAAAAACTGAATTAGAAAAAGAAATAATAGAAGATAGAACCGTAGAACTATTAAGTTTTTGTTTAATGCCAAATCATTTTCACTTACTCCTTTTGGAAAAAGAAGATGGAGGAATTGCAAAATATATGCAAAGAGTTTTAACTGCTTATACAAAATATTTTAATTTACGACATCAAAAAAGTGGACACCTATTACAAGGATCATACAAAAGCGTATGGATAGAAAATGATATACAACTTATGCATACATCCGCTTATATTCACAAAAATTCTAATGAGCTTTCAGGATGGGGAAAAAATGAAAATAAGTACCCATGGTCAAGTTTTCAAGATTATATAAATACAAATCGTTGGGGAAAACTTCTTTCTACTGATATTATATTAAATCGATTTGATAATAAGGAAGTCAATATAAAAAATTATAAAGAATTCGTTAAAACAAGCACAGCGAAAGAAAAACTCTCTTAAGATTCTTAATTGTGCAAAGTTCGACTTTGCACAGCTCACTGTTTTGTCAACATAACCGTGAAAAACTAATAAAATTACCGTATTTTCATGATTTTGGATTAAAAGTGTTGCTAATTTTTAATTAGCAACACTTTTCTTCGTTTTATACCAAAATTTTTAATACTAAAAAATCAAATTTTAACTTTAACAGACCTCACTTGTTACTTTATTTTTAATATCTTTAACTAGATAAATACTCCTTTACAGTTTTTTGTAAAAAAGTTTTAACTACATCAAACGAAACATTATGACCCTCTTTAAATAAAATGGGCTCTTTAAGTACGTCATCAAAATAAACAAGTGATTTTAAAATTAGAGATTCATCAAGACTTGGATACTTTTTCACAAAATTCTCTAAGAGTTCCGATAATAGTAATTTTTGTAAAATAAAATACAAATCAATATAATCCTTTTCTACATATCGACTGGTAATAGCAGATAATTTCATACAACCAATATCAACAACTGAAGCAATATTAAAATAATCAGTTTTTACAAGAGGCTGTAAAAGAGAGTGGTGATAACCAAAAAAACTAAGTTGAATACTATCATCAACCAAACAAGAAACCGTATTTTTTTCTTGTTGCGTGATAATTAATCTATGCGAAATAAAAATTGAAGAAATTTTTTCAATCAAAAGAGTAGTATCAAAATCACCTTCTTTAAAAAAGTCAAAATCAATACTGTCACGATAACCAAGTTGAAGCACAAGCCCTGTTCCACCAGCAAGATAAAAATTATCATTGGAAAAATTTTCCAACAGAGGGAGAATTGCTCGTCTCTTATCATCAAGGATGTTCCAATATAAATCCATATTATGTAAATCGTCCACTCCTTAATGGATGAACATTAAATACAAGCGACCACAATGCTAAAGATTTTTTATTCCAGTCAGAACTAGTACTTTTTTTAATCACTTCAGCAATTTCTTTTTCTGGAAATACTTCACGAAGCCAAAAAATTGCATCGTTTGTGCCACGATTTAATACATTTTGAATAATCCTTATCCGATGATCAGGTACAGATAAATCAATCATGTCAACATTATATGACCATAAACATACTTTTACAGATTCTGGAATTATTGTCTTCATTTTTTTATTATACCATATTTTAGCTAAATTTACTCTCAAAATTAAAATAATAACTTTGCAAGAACCATAACTGTGCAAAGTTCGACCTTGCACAGTTCACTGTTTTGTCAACATAATCGTGAAAAACTAATAAAATTACCGTATTTTCACGATTTTGGATAATCATGCCAAAATTTTTAAATCTTATAAACTAACTCATTGAATATACCTTAATATTTCTTGCATTTTAATAAAGCCTGTGATATCCTATATATATACGAGTCCTGTCGAAACAGGGCTTTTTAAATTAATAATACAGGCACTAGGCATTAGGCATTAGCTAAATTAAAAAAAGCTAGAGCCTAAGGCCTAAAGCCTAAAGCCTTATTATGTTAGACATAAAAACATTTAAATCAGCGTTGGAACAGCTGGAAGAAGAGAAAAAGATTCCAAAAGAGAAAATATTAGATGCCATAGAACAAGCGATGGCTGCTGCTTACAAAAAAGATTACGGCAAAAAAGGACAAATCATACGTGCTAAATTTGACCTAGAAACAGGAAAAACAGATTTTTTTCAAATTAAAATAGTTGTCGATGAGACAATAGCAAAAATAGACGAAGAAGGTGAAGAGGATAAAGAATACTCAGTAAAAAATGATGGCGATGAACGCGTACGTTTTAATAGTGAACATCACATAATGCTAGAAGACGCAAAAAAAATAAAAAAGAATGTTGAACTAAATGATGAAGTCGTCTTCCCTCTTGAAGCAAAAGATGATTACGGAAGAATAGCAGCTCAAACAGCAAAACAAGTTATTATTCAAAGAATTCGTGAAGCTGAACGCACATCTATAATAGATGAATATGGTACAAAAGAAGGAGAAATAGTGACAGGTATAGTACAAAAAATAGAAAGAGGAAATATATATGTAGATTTCAATCGTGCTACTGGAATATTACCAGCAGAAGAACAAATTCCTGGAGAATTCTTCCAAAGAGGACAACGTGTCCGTGCATATTTATATTCAGTAGAAGACACAGCAAGAGGTATAAACCTCCGTCTTTCTCGTTCTCATCCTAAGTTTATAGAAAAACTCTTCTCAATTGAAGCACCAGAAATAGAAAATGGCGTAGTAGAAATAAAATCTATTGCCAGAGAAGCAGGTGCTCGTTCAAAAATAGCAGTACATTCAAATGATGAACACATCGATCCTGTCGGTTCATGTGTCGGACAAAAAGGTACACGAGTAAACACTATCACTCAAGAGCTTTTAGGGGAAAAGATTGATATAATTCCTTGGTCAGAAGACCCAAAGCAATTTGTTTCCAATTCCCTTTCACCTGCGAAAGTACTTTCAATTGAAATAGATGAAAAAGAACATAAAGCAGTAATAGAAGTAGCAGAAGATCAACTTTCTTTAGCTATTGGTAAAGGTGGACAAAATGTTCGTCTTGCTGCAAAGCTCACTGGTTGGAGAATAGACATAAAAGGAAACAGTAAAGAAGTAGCTTCTACTGATGGAGAGAATGTAGAAATGACAGAAGAAGAAAAATAAAAAAAATCATGAATCCCGTTAGAAATTTACAAAACGGGATAATATTATAAAAATAACAAAATCTCCTATCTTTATATATAAAAATATATGTACGGATGGTATGATTTCTAAACGGGATGAATTCATTTTTATTGTTTGCAATTATTAGTTCTCTAGTAGCGATAGTTTATGGTTTATTGTTAGCTAAAACAATATTAAAAAAAAGTGCTGGTAATGAAAAAATGCAGTCCATAGCAAATGCTATTGCTGAAGGTGCAAAAGCATATTTAAATAGACAATACAAAACTATCGGAATGATAGCCTTCGTTTTATTTTTTATACTTTGGTTTGGACTCGGTATCAATTCAGCTCTTGGATTTATTTTAGGTGCATTTCTATCTGCTTTTGCAGGATATATTGGTATGAATGTATCTGTCAAAGCAAATGTAAGAACTACAGAAGCTGCAAGAAATGGCTTAAAGGAGGCATTATCCATAGCTTTCAAAGGAGGAACAGTCACAGGACTTCTCGTAGTAGGGCTCGCTCTTTTAGGTGTAGCAGGATTATATGCTATTACTGGTGACATAAAAGCTTTAATAGGTCTTGGATTTGGAGCATCTCTCATTTCAGTCTTTGCAAGATTGGGTGGAGGAATATTTACAAAAGCTGCTGATGTCGGAGCTGATCTCGTTGGAAAATTAGAAGCTGGTATTCCTGAAGATGATCCAAGAAACCCTGCTGTCATTGCAGATAATGTCGGAGACAACGTAGGAGATTGCGCTGGTATGGCTGCTGATCTTTTTGAAACTTATGCTGTGACATCAGTTGCGACAATGCTTCTCGGTTCTCTTCTTTTTGTAAATTTTGAAGGAGCACTTTTATACCCTCTTGCAATAGGAGGTGTAGCAATAATTTCTTCAATAATAGGAACTTTATTTGTTAAATTAGGGAAAAACAACAACATAATGGGTGCTTTGTATAAAGGATTGATTGCTTCTGGTATTTTAGCGGCGATTTCTTTTTATCCAATTACAAAATTACTTATGGAAAATAATCCCGGTAGTTATTCTGTAATGGGTTTATTTATTTGTGCAATCACAGGGCTATTAGTCACAGGAGCACTCGTAATGATCACAGAATATTTCACTTCTACAAAATACTCCCCTGTTCAATCTATAGCAAAAGCTTCAGTCTCAGGACACGGAACAAATGTCATTCAAGGTTTAGCAATTTCAATGAAATCAACAGCTCTTCCTTTACTTTCAATCGTAGCTGGAATTTTAATCACATATAATTTTGGAGGATTGTATGGTATAGCTATCGCTGCTATGTCTATGCTTTCAATGACAGGTATCATAGTCGCAATCGATGCTTATGGACCAATCACAGACAATGCAGGAGGAATAGCAGAAATGGCAGAGCTTCCTAAAGAGGTTCGTGATGTCACAGACCCTCTCGATGCAGTTGGTAATACTACTAAAGCTGTCACAAAAGGTTATGCTATAGGTTCAGCTGGTCTAGCAGCACTCGTTCTTTTCTCTGCTTACACTGAAGAAATAAGAACAATCACAGGAGAAATGATGAAATTTGATTTGAGTGATCCTAGGGTTATTGTTGGATTATTTATTGGAGGACTTTTACCTTATTACTTTGGTGCATTATGCATGGAAGCAGTTGGCAAAACTGCTGGAAAAGTTGTAGATGAAGTACGCAGACAATTTAAAGAAATAAAAGGAATAATGGAAGGTACTGCAAAACCAGAATATGGAAAATGTGTAGATATCGTCACTACTAGTGCAATCAAACAAATGATATTACCAGCATTGATCCCAGTACTTACTCCAATATTAGTTGGTTTTATATTAGGACCCGTAGCACTCGGTGGGCTTCTCGTGGGCTCAATAATTACTGGACTATTCGTAGCAATATCTATGACATCGGGTGGAGGAGCATGGGATAATGCAAAAAAATATATTGAAAGTGGTAATTTTGGAGGCAAAGGAAGCGATGCTCATAAAGCAGCTGTCACTGGTGATACTGTGGGTGACCCATACAAAGACACAGCAGGTCCAGCAATCAATCCAATGATTAAAATATTAAACATCGTTGCCTTACTCATAGTCGCTTTTTTAATCTAAATACACTTTTTAAAACTTATCAAAAAAAACATAGATTGGTACTTTTAAAAACCACACATAATTTTCTGCTGAAAATTTGCTATGCCCCGCCTGCCATCGCTTAATGCACTGTCTTATCTTCATAACTTACTGTAAGTATAGTAAACTTATTTGTGTAAATACTTAAATAGTTTTGGCATTGGCGGGCAGGTCGGCTCGACAGCCTGTGCAATGCTTTTTAAAAGCACCAATCTATGTTTTTTATCTTAAAATGGTATAATTAAACTTGTGATAAACAAATCACATTATTAATAATTAACATAATAAAAAATTTATGAATCCCGTTAGAAATTTATCCGCCAGAGGCGGACAGGCATAACGGGAAAATATTATAAAAATAACATAAATCAACTATCTTTATATATAAATAATATATGTACGAATGGTATGATTTCTAAACGGGATGAAAAAATATTTAAGTTTGTTTTTAGTTTTAACTATAGCACTCACAATAAGTGTCAAAACAATAAAAGCAGAAGAAGAAAATAATAATGAAGATAGAGCAGTGCCAACATTGTATGATCAAAACATTGATATCGATAGTGATAAAGACGGCATACTAAATGTAAAAGAACAAGGAGTAAAAAAATCTCCTATGTTAATAAAAGAAAAACGTATGGAATTTAAAGATAAAGTCAGAGAATTAAGAAAAGAAAAAGATGGAATATTATCTGATATGAAAATGGAAAGAGAAAAAGCCGTAAAGAAAATGAAGGAAGCTAAAGATGAATTCAAAATTAAAATTGAAGAACAAAATGGAGAAATCTCTGAAGATATTAAAAATCAAATAGAAGCTAAAAAGGAAGAAGCTAAACAGGTAATGGAACAAGCAAGAGAAAAAATGAAAGAAGCTAAAGAAAAAATTAAAACAGAAGTAGAAACAAAAAGAGAAGAAGCTAAAACAAAAATGGAAGAACTAAAAACTAAAGTAAGTGAAATTAAAGATGAAGTAAAGGCAAAAATAGCAGAAGAGAGAATAGTGGGACGAGAAAAAGCATTAGAAAGATTTGATAAAGTTATAGAAAATGTCAACGGATTAAAAGATAAAATAAATGCACAAATAGCAAAACTTGAAATAAAAGGTGTAGATATTACAAAAGCAGAAAATTTCGTATCAACAGCTGAAACAAAATTAAATGATGCAAAGATTAAAGTCACAGAAGCAAATACTCTATTAGCAAGATCAACAGATCAACTTTCTGAAGAGAATAAGGCAACACTAAAAACATTAACTAAAGATACACAAACTCTTATAAAAGAAGCCCATCTAGTATTGAATGATGCAATTAAGGCATTAAAAGATGCTGTAAAAGCTAAACAAGAAGCTGATGCTACGACTGCAACAACTACCACTACTACAAATACGACAGACACTAATACCACGGAAACAACAAACTAAAAAAAATAATTTATTATAAATTTTAACTAAAAAATTATGGATCCCGTTAGAAATTTACAAAACGGGATAAAATTATAAAAATAACATAAATCAACTGTCTTTATATATAAAATATATATGTACGAATGGTATGATTTCTAAACGGGATGGAACCAGAAAAAAAATCAAATGGGGCGTTAGTTGGATCAATAATTATTATCATAATACTCATAGCTGGTGGAATATATGTTTGGCAATCAAATGTACAAAAAGTATTAGAACAAAAGAAATTTCAAGAAGAAAATGTAATTCCAGCTGATACTACAGAACTAAATACACTAGAACAAGATCTTAATACGACAGATACTAATGTTGATGTTGATGTAAATAGTATTAACTAAAGTATTTCAAAAAAACATAAATTAGTACTTCCTTCGGCATACACAATTAGATTCGTAAACCACGTTCAAGTTCGAATGCGGGCCGTGAGAAAGCATCTAATTTATGTTTTTTGTTTTTATTTGAAAAAAAATGACTTTTAGTATAAAGTAGGAGAATGCAAATAAAAATCAATAAATTACCAAAAAGTGAAGTGGAAATAGAGGGAGAGATTGAAACAGATGTTTTTGAGGCTTATTTTAATAAGGCTTTAAAACGAATCGGAGAGAAATTAGAAGTAGATGGTTTTCGTAAAGGAAAAGTTCCTGAGAATGTTTTACTATCTAAAATTCCTGAAGCTCAGATATTAGGAGAAATGGCAGAAATGGCTTTAAGTGAACATTATCCAAAAATATTAGACGAAAACAAGATCGATGCTATCAGCCGTCCAGAAATTTCTATCACAAAGCTCGCTCGTAAAAATCCATTAGGTTTTAAAATAAAAACTGCGACAATGCCAGAAATGACATTACCTGACTACAAAGAAATTGCTAAAAAAGTAATCTCAAACATTACAGAAGAAGACAAAAAGACAGAACCAACAGAAAAAGAAGTAGAAGATACAATCATGGATATTAGAAAGTCACGTGCTCCTAAGATTCACATGAAGGATGAAGCAGAAAAACAAACACATGAACATAAAGATGGTGAAGTTTGTGAACATGAAAACCAGGTGTCGGACACCAAAAATTACCCGGTGTCCGACACCCAAGAATTACCAGAGTTTAATAATGATTTTGTACAAGCATTAGGACCCTTCAAAGACGTAAAAAATTTTAAGGAAAAATTAAAAGAAAATATAAAATTAGAAAAAGAAAACCAAGTAAAAGAAAAAACAAGATTAAAAATTGTTGAAAAAATAATTGATGATTTAAAAATTGAACTTCCAGAAATATTAATAGAAATAGAATTAAATAAAATTTTATATAGAATGGAATCTGATATCACACAAATGGGATTAAAGTTTGAGGATTATCTAAAACATTTAAACAAAACTATAGAAGATTTAAGAAAAGAATTCAGAACTGATGCAGAAAAGAAAGCTAAACTCGCTCTAGTTTTAAATAAAATTGCAGATGAAGAAAAGATAAAAGCAGATCCAGAACAAGTAGCTAATGAAGTAGCTATGATTTTGGAACACTATAAAGATGCAGACGCTGAACGCGCCCAAATGCACACAGAAAATGTCTTAACTAACGAAAAAGTCTTCCAATTTTTGGAGAATCAACAATAAAATAAAGAAATATAGAACTTAGAAAGCCTTGCACAGGAGTTTAGAAAATAAAAATGGTACTCCACTTATTATTTTCTTGAGTGACGAGCAGAACGCTCCCAAAGCTTTGCCAGATAGATTGCTTTATAAATTTTGATATTTCTTTATTTTATCTTTTACAAAAGACCAAGTTTTTGCTATTATACTCTTATGTTAATACCAACAGTAATAGAAAAATCACAATTTGGAGAACGAGCTTATGACATATATTCTCGTCTTTTGCGAGAAAGAATAGTCTTTTTAGCAGGCCCTATCGATGATCATACTGCAAACATCATCATTGCACAGCTTCTTTTTCTTGAATCAGAAGATTCCAAAAAAGATATCGCACTTTATATCAATTCCCCTGGCGGTTCCGTCACTTCCACTATGGCTATAGTAGACACAATGAACCACGTCCGCCCAGATATTTCTACTTTTTGTGTCGGGCTCGCTGCTTCAGGTGCAGCACTCATCCTTTCTGCTGGTAAAAAAGGTAAAAGATTTATTTTACCCAATGCAGAAGTAATGATTCATCAACCATTAGGAGGTGTAGAAGGTCAAGCCACAGATATAGCTATTACAGCAAAACATATTTTAAAAACTAGAGATAGCCTAAATAAAATATTAGCTAAAAACACCGCCAAGCCACTAACTCAAATAGAAAAAGACGTAGAAAGAGATTTCTTTATGGATGCAGAAGAAGCTAAAAAATATGGAATAATAGACGAAATAGTAACAAAATCCAAAACTCCTACTCCAAAATCTTAATTTTTTATAAAAAAGACAAAATAATACCTCGTTGTTTCTACAACGAGGTGTTTAAAAACATTTACCAATGACCATTACCATGAGGATGCCCATGGTGTCCAACGCTCTTTCCAGAGCTAGTTGGAGGGAAAATCCCCCTCCTTTTTTTTACAGGAATATTATTAATTTTATCCCGCAGAGCAACAAAATCATTTGAATCAAGCTCATTTGACAATCTTGCCAAAGCCAAAGAAGCTGAGTTGATTTTGCCCTGTTCCAACAAATTTTCAATATATTGTTTTGAAGTAGTTGAAACAGAATCATCCTCAAGAACCAAAAGAGTAGCACCATTAAAATCAGACATGTATAACTCCTTACAAAATTTTGAATAAATAATTAGTTAAGAACTCTATATATATTATCACACAAAACAAATAAAAACACAATAGATGGACAAAATAAGTATAATTTGTTATATTAATTATGTTGACTTTTACAAATTTATTTTTACTTGGTTTATAAAAATATCCCCATATATGTTGTTGCAAATTAAAACATCAGAGAAAAATCTAATTATCTCTCTAATAAAAGAAATAAAGCAGATATAGTGGCTTGTTTTTATAAGCCGACACAAGGCTTATGAGCACATTAATGGTAATACTGATAGGAGTAGCTGTACTCCTTTTAGGTGTTGGAATTGGGTACTATCTGCGAGTGATAGTAGCACTAGGAAAAAGAAAATCTATAGAAATAGATATAAAGCAAATGATGGTCAGCGCTAAAGAAGAAGCGCAAAAAATAACAGATGAAGCTAAAGAAAAAGTAGAAAAGAGACAATCAGAATTAAAAGAAGAAGAAAAAAGACACGAACAAGAATTTAAGGAAACTGAAAAAAGACTTATCAAAAAAGATGAGTTTTTAGATGTTCGACAAGTCGAAATAAACAAAGAAGCTGAAAACATCAAACAAAAAGTAGAAGAAATTAAAAAAATTCAAGAAAAAGTCTCTGATATAGAAACAGAAAAAAGAGTTGAACTTGAAAAAGTATCTAAGCTAACAGAAGAAGAAGCTAAAGAAGTATTAATGAAAGATATCGAAAAGAAATACGAAGAAGATATTTTAATTAGAATTCAAAAACTTGAAAATAATAACGAAGAAAAACTAGACAGAAGAGCAAAAGATATTTTAGCCACTTCTATTCAACGTCTTGCCTCAAGTACTGCTTCAGAGCTCATGACAACGATAGTAAGTATCCCAAATAATGAAATAAAAGGTAAAGTTATCGGAAAAGAAGGCCGAAATATAAGGGCTTTTGAGAGAGCTTCAGGTGTAGAGCTCATAGTAGATGACACTCCAGGATCTATAATCATCTCTTCTTTTGATCCTATAAGACGTCAAGTTGCTCGTCTCGCACTAGAAAATTTAATATTAGATGGACGTATTCAACCAGCTAAAATTGAAGAATTAGTAGAAAAAGCAAAAGAAGATATAAATAAAATTATAAAAGAAAAAGGAGAGCAAGCTGTATATGAATGTGGAATATTTAATTTTGATCCACGCATAGTAGCTATCTTGGGAAGACTTTATTTCCGTACAAGTTATGGACAAAACGTACTTCAACACTCCATAGAAATGGCTCATATCGCTGGAATGATTGCGGAAGAATTAGGTGTAGATGTAGCAATAGCGAAAGCAGGTGCACTTGTACACGACATAGGTAAAGCTCTTGATCATGAAGTTCAAGGTACACACATAGAGATAGGAATGAGAATATTGCAAAAATTCGGAGCAGATGAACGCGTAATCACAGCAATGAAATCTCACCATGAAGATTATCCATACGAAACAATAGAATCAATAATAGTTCAGACAGCTGATGCTATCTCAGGAGGTAGGCCGGGAGCACGTCGTGATTCAGTAGAAAATTATTTAAAGAGATTGCAAGAACTAGAAGCTTTAGTAAATGCATTTGATGGAGTAGATAAATCATATGCATTACAAGCTGGACGTGAAATTCGTATATTTGTCACTCCAGAAAAGATTTCTGATGCAGAAACAAAGATAATGGCTCACGATATTGCGATAAAAATAGAACAAGAACTCAAATATCCTGGTGAAATAAAAGTCACAATGATACGAGAAACTAGAATTATAGAATACGCTAGATAATTATCTAAATGGTCTGCCTTTATGGCAACGAAAGTAAGCCCTTAAAAACCCTTGCCCTTAAAAAACCCTTGATATATAATGTATAGGTGTTAATTATATAAGTAATTGGCCCTCCATAGGCGGGCAAGGTCGAAAGTATTATTAATAGTATGTTAGGTATTAGGTCCTAGGTACTAGCAAAAAATGCTAAAGCCTAAATTCCCTAAAGCCTAGCGCCTTATTTTTTATGAATAAACAAGCATTAGCAGAATGGGTACACGGTAAACTTGGTGGTACAAAAGTA
>Ga0065182_1001032_pt1 | contig 11776 bp, 10 predicted proteins | sample CryGey02umfilter_2_FD_59208 | JGI IMG/M metagenome (GOLD analysis project Ga0065182, IMG submission 59208) | Groundwater microbial communities from aquifer in Utah, USA - Crystal Geyser 4/10/14 0.2 um filter (version 2) (version 2) | ecosystem: Environmental > Aquatic > Deep subsurface >...
ATCATCACGACCCAGATAATTATCTGACGTCAAAACAAAAGTGTTATCATCTTCGGTGATTGCTTTGACTGACGAATTTTGGTTACCATCAGCGTCCTCAATAACGACGTTGCTGATTAAATAACCGGTGGATTGATTATAAATAGTGGAGCGATCAATTTTTTCTTTAAAGGTGACCACAATACTAACATTGCGAGCTACACCAATAGCGCCACGCGGTGGATAATGAGATTTAATTGCCCCGCCGCCGATGCCGCCAGAATATTGATAAGACTGATCAAAACGTCCATTTTGATCCAAGCCAGTTGCCCAACCAAGCTGCCGGAAAATAAACTCCGCAATACTAAACGACATAATGATTATCAATAAACCAATACCCGCATTCCGTAAGATCTTCTTAGCTTTCTCTATTTTGTCGGGACTACCACCAGCGGTCATCCAAATATAACCACCATAGAGAATCATAATAACTGCCAATAACCCCAAGAAGCCTAAAAAGATTCGGACAATCCGCACAATTAATGTTTGCAATTCAACATTTCCTAATCCGATCGTGGCAGCGGTATCCAAACCCAAATCAACATTACCAGCAAAGGCGCTAGGATTAAACAAAACAAAAAAAGTGATCAGTGCCAAACCAAAAACAACTGCCACTAATATATTCTTTTGTTTTAACCATTTGCCCTGCATGGTAGGTGCAATATTTTTATGATTAAAAAATAACTTTTTTACTCAGCCAACAACTCCTTCAATATTGTTTGTACTAGTCCGCCGTCGGCTTGCTGACCAATAACTTTCATAACCAATCCCATTGCTCGACCAAACTGATCTGCACCGTGCAAATTATTGGTCTTTAAAACATCCATGATCATCTGACGAACCTCTTCGCTGGATAATTGTTGCGGCAAATATTGCTCAATAATCAACAATTCCTGCTGCTCTTTGGCTGCTTGCTCCAAATAATTGGCTTTACTAAATGCTTCAGCAGCTTCTTTTCGTCTTTTAGCTTCGGTTTTGATAATCTTAATAGTTTCCTCATCCGTCAAAACAGCTCTATTTTTCGCAATGGAAGCATTATTTAATGACGCGGACAACATACGCAAAACAGACAGCTTCAAGACTTCCTTATTCTTTAAAGCTATCTTCAAATCTTCTTTAATCTTATTTTCTAAAATCATTATTTCTTTTTTTCTAAATATTCATCAAGTTTACCAATACGCCGCAAGTGCTCTCTAAATTTACGAAAATCTTCTCTTTTTAGAGCTGATTCTTTACGCTCGCGTTTAGTCTTAGGCTTTTGATAATATTTAATTTTTTTTGCTTGTAATAGTTTGCCGCTTTGAATGGTTCTTTTTGTAAACCTTCTTAGTAGACTTTCAAAAGTTTCCCCTTGCTTTCTCTTTACTTCTAAAGCCATTGTTCCACCCCCTTCTTAATATCTAAGTTAAATAATTAATTTTTCTTGTTTTTTAATTAGTTATTGTTAATAGATGGTCAATATTTACACTATTAAACATCTGGTTAATATCAATAATAATTAATCTAAACTATACTATATTAATATCATAAAAAAATTATTTTGTCAAAATAAATTAACTGCCTTCCAATCGCCCGCGGAGTCTTTTCTTGACCTCGATAATAGTTTTGTTAAAATCAACAACTTCCTGAATCCCTCCCTCCATATCTCTAATCAAAACAGTGCCGTCAACCATCTCTTTTTGTCCTAAAATCAAAGTATATTTAACATTTAATTTATTAGCTAACTCTAATTGACCCTTAAGACTATCCTTAGCCATGCTTTCAGCAACTGCAATGTCGGCTTCCAACATTTTTTCCAATAGTCCTAAAGATTTTTTTCGAGCTTCTTGGCCCAGCTGAGCAATAAAAATATCATAAGTCTTTTTTTCAGCTACTTTAATATCGCGCTCTTTTAATTCGCGTACAATTCTTTCAGCTCCCAAAGCAAAACCAATTGCTGGCGTTGGTCTTCCACCCAACTCCTCTGCTAAGCCGTCATAGCGACCGCCGCCGCCCAAAGCAACCTGGCGACCAGCTTCTTCAGTTGATTCAATATTGTACTCAAAACTAGTTCTCGTATAATAATCTAAACCACGAACTATTTTGGGATTAAGATTGTATCTAACTTCCAAATCATCTAAATACTCCAAGGTGGAAATAAAATGCAGACGACAAGGGTCACAAAGATAATCAACCTGTTGCGGTGTATCCTGACAAACCTTTTGACAACCCTCTTCCTTGCAATCTAAAACTCGTAAAGGATTTTTGACAATTCTTCTTTTACAATCTTCACAGAGTTGATTTTTCTTACCCTTCAAAGTTTCTAATAAGGCAGTCACAAAAGCGGCACGACAAGTAGGACAACCAAGACTATTAATATCCACGATTACCGGCAAATTCAAAAATTTTAAAAACTTGTAACCAATATTAATAATTTGTGCGTCAATTACTGAGGCTTGTTCGCCAATTGCTTCAAAACCTATTTGATTAAACTGACGTTGACGACCGGCTTGTGGACGATCATAACGAAAACAAGGGCCAAAGTAAAATAATTTAACTGGTTGTGGCATATTAATCATGCCGTGTTCAATGTATGATCTCATGACACCGGCGGTAAACTCCGGCCGCAAACTCAAATCCTCATTACCCATATCCTTGAACGAATACATCTCTTTTTCCACAATATCGGTGTAATTGCCAATGGATCGATTAAATAATTTAGTGTACTCAACGATCGGCGTATCTATTCTTTGATAGTTATACTGCCGCGCTAATTGACCCATTAACTGTTTTAACCTGGTCCAATATTTTTGATCGTCGGGCATAATATCCTTCATGCCTTTGACTAACTGAACTGCTTTTTTTTCTTTTGGATTGGGACTAACAATGGGGTTATTCATAAAAAATATAGTTAATAAATAGGATTTTGCATTAAACCAAAACGATTAATAGGCAAAACGCGCAATAATACCTTGCCTCTAATTTCGTCTTTATTAATCGGACCGATTCTGCGGGAATCTAAACTATTGCGTCGATTATCGCCCAGGACAAAGAATTCATTCTCTTTTAACGTCGTCTGATAATTTTCTGTTTCTGACATCTGATGACCAACGTCTAAATAGTTATCTTCGTTGATGGCTAATTCTTTACCATCACGACCAATCACGGATATCTTGCCATTATTAATCAGTACTGTTTCACCGGGTAAACCAATCAATCTTTTAATATAAAAAACTTTATCATTGGTTGGTGGCCGAAAAACCACAATATCACCACGGACGGGCTCGGCAAAGCGATAACTTATCTGATCGACAATTAAATATTCACCATTATGAAAATTAGGTTCCATAGAAGCGCCATCAACATAGAATGGTTGGCCGACATAAGCTCTAATTGGTACGACGATAATCAGCGAAACAATAATTACCTTGATTGTTTCAAAAATAAAGGACTTAAAAGTTGCCTCTTTTTCCGTTTCCCTATTTGTTTGGTTTTCTAAATTATCCATTTTGATTTTATCTTATCTTAATTTTGATTTAATTATATTGTTTGCGGCTTCGTTTGGTGGGCCAGATACCATCTGGTATCTGGTGGGTCCGAGAGGAGTTGAACCTCTGACCTCATGAATGTGAATCATGCGCTCTAACCAACTGAGCTACGAACCCTCGTCATTTTTCGACTTGCTCCGTTCCGCTCACTGAATTATTATTTTTCATCAATGATCTCCACTACTCAAGTCGCGAAATTCCTCTTCACTCGCTCCGCTGATAGCGAAGCTCATGTTTTTAAAGTAAATATTTCTAACCTCGTCCCAGGGACATTCAGCTTCTCGCCGCGCTAGCGCTTTGGCGCAGCGGGTGGCTGAAACTGGGCTACGAACACCCAATAATAGGTATAATTCAAATAAATCATGTTGATTGTAACAGATATTCTACTAAAAATCAAGTTGACCAATATCAAATTTTGTTCTAAAATAAGAACGAATTATTAAAGTTAAAATATCAGGCATGAAAAATATTGACGGCATTTTAAAAGAAGAAAAAAAGGATTCGGAGACGAAGATTTCTGTTCATCAATATACAAAAAAACCAACCGTTGATGAAGTGTCAGTAGAAACAAATTTGCCAACACCAAAAGATAAATCGCAACAAGAAAAAACCACAGCGACCGATAGCTTTCTTCGTCACTATCCAACAGAATTTATTTCTTATCCAAAGAACAAACAAAAAAAATGGCGCTTGTTCTTTTTAATTTTCTTATTAATTATCACACTTTTTGGTAGTTTTTTATTTTCCAACTATCTCAGTCTCAATAAGTCAACGGGTGGACTTGGTTTAGCATTACAAAAATTAAATCTTTGGCAGCAATTAAACAAACTAATCGGCTTAGATACCAATAAACTCATCAATGAAAGAGATCGTGTTAATATCTTACTCTTGGGTATTGGTGGTGAGGGTCATGATGGACCATATCTGACCGACACGATTATTCTCGCTAGCGTCAAACCTTCAACTAGCCAAACGGCGATGATTTCTATCCCCCGTGATTTGGTGATTAAATATAATGAAGGCTACTATCCGAGAATCAATGAAATATATTCTTTGGCGATCAAAAACCAAGCTATTGACCCAGCTAACTATACCGCTGAATTGATTGGCCAGGCCTTCAATCAACCGATTGATTACTATGCGGTTATTGATTTTAATGGCTTTAAGAATATTATTGATTATTTGGACGGCGTGGAAATCAATGTAGAAAATGATTTTACCGATTACCAATACCCCACCGATAATCATAAATATCAAACTATTTCCTTTACCGCCGGGCGGCAAACTATAGATGGTCAAACAGCGCTAGAATATGCTCGTAGTCGTCACGGTAATAATGGCGAGGGTTCGGATTTCGCGCGCAGTCGCCGACAGCAAAAAGTAATCATGGCAGTTAAGGACAAAATATTAAATTTTAACTTATTACTCAATCCTTATAAATTAAATCGTGTCTATCAAATGATGCGTCAATATATCAAAACTAACATTGATATTGATACAACTTTTTCTTTCTATGAATTATCCAGGGATATTGACTGGTCCGGAATTATTCAAAAAAATATTGATGATGGACCAGATGGTCTTCTAGTACCGGTGATTACCGAGCAAGGTGCTTATGTCCTGCAACCAAAAAATAGTTATACTGACCTCCAATCTTTTGCCCAAACGATCTTTCAAGATAATATTGCCACCAGCGAAAACGCCATCATTGATTTACAAAACGGCACCACTGTTTCTGGCCTCGCCTATACAGTAGCCCAAAAATTTAAAGAGCATGGTATTAACAATGTTTCCTATCATAATGCTGCTGTCCGTGACTATCAACAAACGATTATTTACGATTTAAGTAAGGGACAAAAAGAAAAGACCAAAACGATCCTCCAAACCATACTACCATCGGCCACTATCACAACAAACAACGCCCCGATCAATAATAACTCGCAATTACCTAATAATGTAGACTTTGTTGTAATCTTAGGACAGGACGTGTCTAATCTACTGTTAAACTAAATTTATGAAATATCAAATTGCTTTGGTTGGCCGAGCAAATGTCGGTAAATCAACTCTTTTTAATAAGGTTGCTGGCGCCAAAACGGCCCTAGTGAGCTCTTTGCCTGGCACTACTCGTGATCGTCTGGAAGTCCAATGCCAATGGCAGGACACCAATTTTTCTCTGGTTGATACCGGCGGGTTTGATGTTGATAAAAATAACTTTATTGATCAACAGATTCTCCTCCAAACCAAGATGGCCTTAGAAAAATCGTCGTTAATACTTTTTTTGGTAGACGCTCGTGCAGGCATACTACCTGGTGATATTGAATTTGCTAAATACTTACGTACTTTGCGTCAACCGATCATGGTGGTAATGAACAAAGCTGATCGTTTAGAACAACGGGCGCAAATTGTAGAGTTTTATCGTTTGGGATTTGGGACGCCAATACCAGTATCCGCTACCAATGGATCTGGCGTCGGTGATCTGCTTGATGAAATAGTTAACAATCTAAAAAAGCTTAAATCAAAAAATAAAACTACTAAAGTTATTAGTCCGCACGAGCAAATAAAAATAGCTTTTTTAGGTCAACCTAATGTTGGTAAATCGTCATTAATCAATTCCTTACTAAACGAGCAACGTGTTATTGTTTCGCCCGAACCCCATACCACTCGTGGTGTTCAGGTTATTCCCTTTAGCTATGAAAAGATTCATTGGTTACTACTGGATACGGCTGGCTTGCGCCGACGCAATCAAAAAAAGGAATTGATTGAAAAATTTAGTGTTGATCAACTGAAGGGTGTCTTGAAAGAAATTAATCTAGCACTTCTCATCATCGATATTAAAAAAGAGCTAACTGTTCAGGATAAAAAAATTGCTGATTTAATTGCTGAGCATAAATTAAGCTGTGTCATTGTGGCTAATAAATGGGATCTGGTTCCCAATAAGGACGACAAAACTATCAATAAATATCGAACTTACGTTTATCGTAATTTACCCTTACTATCCTACGCTCCCATTATTTTTGTTTCCGCTCTGGAAAAACAAAGAGTTCATAAAATTTTGGATCTAGCCGGTACTGTTTACCAGGAAAGATTTCGGCAAATTACGGACAATGCCATGGATAAATTCCTCAAATGGGCGATTAAAAAAAACTTACCACCCAAAGCCAAGGGAACAAGACCGCCAAGATTGCTATCTTTTTCTCAAGTCCGTACCAATCCGCCGACATTTATCCTAAAAATTGATAGTTTGACCAGCCTGGCCAACTCTTATCTGCGATTCCTCGTCAAAACATTGCATCAAAAATTTGGCTTTCAGGGCACACCAATTAATATTCGTCTGGAAGCTATTGATACTAAACATTCCAGTAAAAAGAAAAAGGCTTTATAATACAACTATGAAATTAATTGTTGGCTTGGGTAATCCCGGAGATAACTATCAATTTACCAGACATAACTTTGGCTGGCTAGTCTTAAACTATTTAGCGGGCTCCGAAAAGTGGCAACAGAGCAAACCTACCAAAGCTCAATATTTACGCCTACTAATTAATGACCAGGAGGTGGAGCTGCTAAAACCACTAACTTTCATTAATGAATCAGGAATTGCTGTAGCCGTTGCTGCTAGTAAACATCAAATACCGCCCCACGACATTATCATTGTTCATGATGATCTGGCGCTACCTTTTGGCACCATTCGTTTGGGTATTTTTAAATCCACCGCCGGCCATAACGGTTTAAAATCCATTGTCCAACATCTAAAAAGTACCGATTTTGTTCGTTGTCGCTTAGGTATCGGTAATGATTACTCGGACCGCGCTGATACTGCCCGGTTTGTTTTAAATAAATTTTCCAGTTTAGAAAAAAAACATCTTGAGCAACTGATCAAGATAGCAGCGGAATCAATTACCCACTACTTATCACACGACTTACAATCAGCGACCAATCAGTACAATAAAAATTTCTTAGCCTAGAGCTGGCTAATAATATTTACTATCAATAACAAAACCCAGTGATATAATCGCTGGGTTTTTTGAGTAAATGACAACCGTAAAATTGTTTTACCTGGCAACGTGATGATTATTAACCTATAAACCAGTGCTAGTTGCTGATACATGAATCATGGATCTTCGCTAAAATACCGCTAATTATGACTTAGGAGGGTAGTCAAATTATGATACTACTGGTTTATAGGTTGCTAACCACCAATCATTAATCTTGCCCTATTTTGGCAGTTGATATAAGATATTAGAACAGTCCAAAATAAATGTCAACAACGCTTGATTCACCGGCTAAAACAGCCGCTCAGACAATATTAGCGCCACCCAATGTCTTCAGTAGCGCTTATCTCATACCCACCCTCCACCAAAAAAGGGTGTTTTGGTATTTGGTAGACAATGACTTTCAAATTAAAAAAGCTCACGAGCTTTTAACTTGGTGGCTGGCGCAAAATAAACAACAAACTAAACTACAAACCTGGTTTAAAGATCTACCACCGTCACCCGCACTGCTTTTTGATTTACTCCAAGCCAAGTCATTAATCATAATTAGTGCTCTGACTAATTGGCAACAAAAAATTATTGAACAAAATTATTGGCAACAGCAGATTATTGAACTAACGGTTGGTGCGCGGCGCGATCCCTATGACCTTCGGAAAAAATTAGTGAATAGTGGCTATCAGATTAACAACGTTGCTGATCAACCTGGCTTGCTCGCGCCGCGCGGATCAATTCTTGATGTCTACAGTCCCCAAAATGATCAAGCCTATCGTCTGGAATTTGAACTGGACAAGCTGATTAATATCACCTTAGTTAAAAATAATCAAAGTAACAAAAAAATTAACCAGGCGATTATCCTCCCCCTAACTTACAGTGCCATCCATTTAGCCAAGGCCACAAACTATTTAAATGAAAATCATTGTGCGTTATTAGAACAGAAAAATCTGGAAGAAAATCCTGATTGGCAAACATTACCTGTAGCTAAACTCTTTCTCACAACTCCTTGGCGCGAGCAGCACAGCCAATTAACTATTGCCGATCTGCCAATTTTAACAAAAAATTATGCAAACTTAAAAAATTATTATTTAAAACAACAAAAACTTGGTTATCAAATCAATTTTGTCGTTCAAGAAAAGGAAAAACTCCAGGCTTTATTAAATCAACTCCACTTACCGACTGATGCTATTTTAACATTTAGTGTTTTTTCGTTTCCTGGTTTTTGTGATGACCAACAAAAAAAGATATTTATTACTGAGCAAGATATTTTTGGTGTAACTTCCGAAACCAGAACCAAACAAACACCCTTTATGCCAGATATCAATATTGGTGACTATGTCGTTCATCGTGATCATGGGGTGGCACGTCTCACAGAATTAACCGAACAAGCTATTGATAACATCAGCCGGGAGTATTTGATTTTATCTTATGCCGAAAATGATAAACTGTATCTACCAATTGATCAGGCCGACAAAATTAGTAAATATCTTGGTGTGACTGAACCAAAACTGCATCGCCTCGGACAAAGCTCAACTTGGCCACAAACGATTCGCAAAATAAAACAAGAAGTTATTAAATTAGCTCAAGAGTTACTAAATCTATACGCCCGCCGTCAGATGATCAAAGCTGGGCCATTGGTACCTTTTTTAGCAGCAGAAAGAAAATTAGCCGCTGACTTCCCCTACTCCATAACTACTGATCAAGAAAAAGCCCTCCATGACACGCTTCATGATTTAGAAAAAAATAAACCAGCCGATCGTTTGATTTGCGGTGATGTTGGTTTTGGTAAAACAGAAATCGCTTTGCGGGCCTCTTGGCGAACAGTGCTCAATAAAAAGCAAGTAATACTACTTTGCCCGACAACTATTCTAGCACAGCAGCATTTTGACACTTTCGTCGCTCGCTTGGAAAAATACAACGTTCATATTACGCTACTCTCACGCTTTATGGAAACCTCGCAACAACAAGAAATTATTGAAAATATAGCGTCCGGCAAAATAGATATTATTATTGGCACTCATCGTCTGTTATCCAAAGATATTCATTATTATAAAATTGGTTTAATCATTATTGACGAGGAGCAACAATTTGGCGTACAAGACAAGGAGAAACTGAAACAACTCCGTACCAGCGCTCACATTTTAACAATGTCCGCAACGCCCCTACCTCGCACACTAAATATGGGACTTACTGGCTTACGCGACATTAGTATTATTGCCACACCACCACCCGGCAGACAACCTATTAAAACCATGATTCAACCGTACGGTCAGACACTAATTACTCAGGCCATTAATCAAGAAATAGAGCGTGGTGGCCAAGTATATTATCTTTATAATAAAGTAGAAACTATTCAAGCCAAGGAGCAAGAATTAAAAAAATTATTACCCGATGTACGATTTGGCGTGGTTCATGGGCGATTACCTGCTAAAGAGCTGGCCACCACCATGCACAATTTTGATGCTAATAAAATTCAAGTTCTTATTTGCTCCACGATAATTGCTAATGGTTTAGACATTGCTAATGCCAATACCCTGATCGTCGATGGGGCACAAAATTTTGGTTTAGCACAACTCTATCAAATTCGTGGCCGTATCGGTCGTTCCGAGAGAAATGCCTATGCTTATTTTCTCTATCACGCGCTAAAACTAAAAGGAAGGGCTGGTGAACGCTTGCGAGCTTTACAAATGGCTGAAGAATTAGGATCCGGTTTTCAAATAGCGATGAAAGATATGGAAATGCGTGGACTGGGTAATATTTTAGGCAAAGACCAGCATGGCCACGCTTCCTTGATTGGTTTTTCTCTTTACAGTGAATTACTACAACAAACCATTAGTGAAATAAAAAACGGTTTTTTACCAACTCCTCTACTGGACAGCAAAATAGATTTACCCCTAACTATCGGTTTACCACAAATTTTAATTCCTCATCCAGTTAGTCGTTTAAAACTCTACCAACACCTAGCCAGCGCAGCGGATTTACCAACTTTAGAAAAAACTTTTGGCCAAATAAAAAAACCCTGGCCTGAGCCAGTAGTCAATCTTCATCATCAACTAACTATCAAAATTTTAGCTCAACAAGCCAATATCCTTTCAGTAGTAGTTCAAAAGGATGCTCCTGGTAAACAAAAGCTCATCTTAGAATTTAAAGACGAGCTTGATTATGCTCAGGTCAGTAAATTATTAAATATCCAACCCTTCTGGGAATTTAAAAATCATCAATTAAAAGTTGAGTTAACTAAACTAAAGCCCGACTGGATTACCAATTTAAAAAAAACTATTCAGCTGTTTTCGGAGAATAAACTATTTTAACTTTAACTTATAATAATTACTGTTTGGATCCTGGCCTTTCTCTGCCCGACAATGAGTACAAAAAAACAAACCATCAGTACCGGATAATTCCTTACCGCATTGAGAGCACGTTCTCATAATCTGCTCGACAACTCTTTCCGTTGGTTGTTGTTCGGTAAAATTTAACTCTAGCTCTTTTTTTTCTGTCTGCTGAGGATAGTGTCTTGTTACTTCATCACAAAACTCCAGATAAGTTTGCCCATTTTTTAGAGTGGCCTCGCAATCTGGACAACCGCTATTCTCATCAAATTTATAACCATGACAACATGGACAAAGCATATTTTTAGCATTAATTGTTTTCTCTAAAATACCATATTTGCTTAAAAACGTAAAAAGGTTGGCGTAGTTAACAACTACACTTTAATAATCTAAAACCCAATTTTCTGATACTCCGATAACCAGATTAACTGATAATCACAGGAGAATAAAAAAAGAGCTACTCATTATAAGCAACTCTTTTAAATTTTAACGACACCGGGTACAAATATGAACATCGGGATCTGGATGATCAGTTGGATCGTTATGATCTTGACCACAGATATGACACGGCCACGGGCCTTCTTGATTGCTTGCTGGCTCGGAAAATAATTCCTGATCCGTAATTATTATTTTCTGTTTTCTAAATTCTGATAAAGAATAATTGGCAGTAATAATAAGCCTTACTTCCTCGCCAGCTTTACCACAATCAGAACAACCATCAATAGCATCATACCTATACCCACCGCAATTACTACAATACATTTACTACTCCTAATATTATTCAATTCTTGTTAACAATTCTCGGGCTAATATCTGTCGCACGTTTATTGCCCTCTCTGCTGTGAAAATATCCACCAAGGTAGTGGTGGGCAACCCAGCTAATTCTTGTTGCAACTGT
>Ga0065182_1001034_pt1 | contig 11768 bp, 11 predicted proteins | sample CryGey02umfilter_2_FD_59208 | JGI IMG/M metagenome (GOLD analysis project Ga0065182, IMG submission 59208) | Groundwater microbial communities from aquifer in Utah, USA - Crystal Geyser 4/10/14 0.2 um filter (version 2) (version 2) | ecosystem: Environmental > Aquatic > Deep subsurface >...
CCCTTCCCTGAATATGTTGTGCGGATGGAACGTGCGATGATGACTACTGAGTTTAAAGAACTAAAAGATGCATTTAATGCTGTTTATCAAGAGTTTAATACAAATGTAAATGAACAAAATATTGAAAAATTAGTGGGGTTATGGAATAAATCTTGGATGCTAGCAAAACCATACCCTAAAGTAACAGAAATGTTACATCAATTGAAAAGTAAATATAAGTTAATACTTGTTTCAAATTCTGATTGTATTTCTATTGAAAGAGTTTTGGATAAATTTGAATTACGAAATTTATTTGATAATATTTTTTTATCATATAAAGTAGGTTTAATTAAGACTGACAAGAACTTTTTCAAACACGTGTTAAGTGAGTTAGGATTGAATGTTGAAGATTGTATTATGGTTGGAGATAGCATACAAAGTGATGTTATGTCCGCTAAACGCATCGGAATGAAGGCTATTCTAATTGATAGGAAGAATAATCGTGATTTTCAGCCAAAAATAAAAGATTTACGAGAATTGGAGAACATAATTTAATGCAACAATGGTAGAAATAATTTTCTTGGGAACCTCTTGTATGCAACCAACTAAAGATCGTAACCACTCTGGTTTTTTGTTAAAATACAAAACAGAAAATATACTTTTTGATTGTGGAGAAAATATACAAAGACAAATGCGTATTGCTGGAGTTAAACCCGCTAAAATAACTCGTCTTTTGATTAGTCATTGGCATGGAGATCACGTTTTTGGTATCCCTGGATTGATGAGTAGTATGGGTGCCGACCAATTCGCTAAGAAATTATACATTTATGGACCAAAAGGAAGTGAAAAGTATCTCAAAAATATGTTTAACTCTTTTGCTGCAAAAGATATAATTGAATACGAAATTAAGGAAATCAATGAAGGAAAAATATTTGAAAACGATGAATTTATTTTAGAAGCACACCCATTAAATCATTCTGTGCCCTGTATAGGTTATAGTTTCATAGAAAAAGAACGATTGCGGATTAATGTGCCTAAAGCAGAAAAACTGGGTCTAGCTGGACCAATTCTTGGTCAATTGCAATCAGGAAAAGATGTAATATATAAAGGGAAAAAGATTAAATTTTTGGATCTCACTTACCCCGTCAAACATAAAAAGATCAGTTATATTGCTGACACCTTGCCTTGTGATGGAGCAAATCTTTTAGCTAAAGGCGCCGATCTTTTGATCTCTGAAGGAACACACCTTAGTGATTTGAGTGAAAAAACAGAAAAGTACATGCACTTAACTATTAAAGATGCTGCCCTTATTGCTTCCGAAAATAATGCTAAAAAGTTGATCATTACTCATATTAGTACGCGATATAAAAGTACCGCAGATATTGTTGCGGAAGCCAGAACTTATTTTGATGAGTCTATTGTTGCCGAAGACTTCCTGAAAATAAAGGTTTGATTTAATTTCATTAACGTAATACTCTGATTTTAAATGCTATGAAAAATCACAAAGCAAAAGGAACGAAAGGAGAACGAGACTTAGTTAAGGCTTTTAATCTTGCAGGGTGGGGTGCAATTAGAATTGCGGGCTCTGGTTCTTCACGATATCCCTCTCCTGATATTCTTGCTGGAAACGCAATTAGACGACTAGCAATTGAGTGTAAAGTGACTAAAGAAGAAAAGAAATATTTTCAAGATGATGAGATAGTACAATTAGACACTTTTTCAAAGAATTTTGGGGCAGAAGCATGGATTGGAGTAAAATTTCCTAACGACCCCTGGTTTTTTGTTATTTTAGAAGATTTAGTCAGAACTGGCAAGGGGTTTGTACTATCCTTAGAACAAGCTCAAAGAAAGGGCCTGAAGATAGAAGAATTACTTCAGTTGAGTAACGAAAACCGAAAGATTTAAAAGTGTCATCATACAATAAAAATAACAAACTCTTTATAAGGTCCAACCATGCGTTTAACACAAAGTAAAATTGAAGAAATTGTTTTACCTATCTTAAGTCAAGAAGGATTAATTTTAATAAAATACCTTTATAGCAAAGAGAATGTTTCTGAATTTGACCTTTCTAAAAAAACAAAATTGGATATCAAGATAGTTAGGAAAATGCTTTACTTACTTTATAACCATAATCTAGTAGGATTTAATCGTAAAAAAGATAAAGAGAAAGGATGGTATATTTATTATTGGACTCTTCTTCCAGAAAATGTTAAATTTGCTTATTTCAAAAGAAGGACAGAAACTTTAGCTAAGCTAAAGTATCGTTTAGAAGTAGAAAAAAAAGAATTGTTTTTTGTCTGTCCGAAAGGTTGTGTGCGGATTAATTTGGATCAAGGATTAGATTTTGAGTTCCATTGTTCTGAGTGCGGAGATTTATTAGACCAAGATGATAATCAGAAAATAGTTGCAGGATTAGAAAGGCGCATTCAGGAAATAGAAGCAGAACTTGAAGAATACAAAGAAAAGAAAAAAGAAAAGAAAGTTGCTGGAAAAGAAAGAAAGAAAGTGGTTAAACAAAAGATTAAAGAAAAGAAACCAGCACCAAAAAAATCTATCGATAAACGCGCCGTTAAAATAAAAGACATCACTAAAAAAGTTAAAGTTATCAAGCAAAAAAAACCGGCTACTAAAACCACAAAAAAGAAAAAGGTTGATGTTGTTAAAGATAAAACAAAAAATAAAAGTAAAAAAAAGAAATGATTATCTTCTTTTCTTCTTAGAAACCTTTCCTTTGCGAACTTCTTTTTCAATCAGTGTTTCTTCCTTGAGTACTTTAGCGGTCATCTTTTGGATATTTAGTTCCATAGAAGCAACCCTTCGTTCCATCAAGATTAACACTCTTAAAGAGTACACAATTGCTGCTAATGTTCCAATAATCACAGCAAGAATAACTTCAGCTAATTCTAGTCCTGGCATTTTTTGATACACCTCTTTTTAATTGTAATAAAAGAAGAGAGATTTAAAAGTATTTAAACGTTTTGCCTGGTTGAATATATACATCCACAATATCTCTGTCGATGTATTGGCATTTCCTCTTTCCATTCTTTAACCATTTTTCTTGCAGAATTTAAGTGTTTAAACCGTTCCTCTTTGCTTAAATAAAAATCCAGATAAGAGACCGCATTTTTTTCGGAAATAGTTTTAGCCATAAAATTAATTGTGATTATATCCTTGTAGGGGCTGATATTTAAAGTTGTTGAAAAGTGAGTGAATCCTTTATTTTTAGCAACTCTAGCTGTTTCTTCCAATCTGTCTTTAAAACAGACTACACATCGCTTTCCGTTTTCCGGTTCCGTCTCCAACCCCTTAACTAAAGACAACCATTTTTCTGGTTCATACCTACCTTCAATTAAAGGAAGTCCTAGTTTTTTAGCAATACTTCTTGTTGTTTCCAACCTTTGCAAGTATTCTTCTTGTGGATGCACATTTGGATTATAAAAAAAAAGTGTTACATTACCGTCTTTAATAAGGGGGGTATAACTAAGAAAACAAATTCCACAACAAACATGAAAAAGTATTTTCCGACTCATTCCTCACAAAAACAAACTAAAGCTTTATAAAATAAACTAAAAACTAAAATATATCATGGAAGATTACGAATCACTATTAAAAAAAGCTGAAGAAGAATTACCAGAAAATGTTTTGGGTTCAGATAGGTTTGTCGTTGAAAAGGTAATGGGGCACCTAGAGGGGAACAAAACAGTTATTAGTAATCTCCACCAAATTGCCAAAACCATCGGCAGAGATACAACTCATCTTTTGAAATATTTATTGCGGGAACTTGCAACCCCTGGAAAGATTGTTGGTGAAAGGGTAATATTTGGAACTAAAGTTTCAGCAGCAAACATTAATAAAAAAATTAAGAAATATGTTTCTGAATTTGTGTTTTGTGCTGAATGTGGTAAACCTGATACTAAATTAATTGAAGAAAAAGAAATTATGTATTTAAAATGCTTAGCCTGTGGTGCTAAGAAACCGGTGAAAAGAGTATGAGTTTTGTAGTTACAAGAAAAGATCTTCCAGAAGGTTCAATTTTAGTAATTACAGATAAAGAAGTTCTTGGAAAAGTTTTTGTTGAAGGGAAAAAACAACTTGATCTTTCTAAACCATTTTATCATGGAGAAGAAAAAACCATTGAAAAGATTAAAGAAGAAATTAAATCAACTTACATTCTTCATTTAAGTGGAGAAAATAGTGTTTCTTTAGGTGTAGAACTTGGTTTAGTTGATAATAATCGAATTATTTGGATTCAAAATGTTCCGCATGCTGAAGTTGTATTAGAAAAATGGAGTTAAATTATTTTTCTGAAGGCCCAAAATCGTATGGACCAAAATTCCCAAATAAAATTTTAACCAGTTTATCTAGAGAGCAAGGAGATCTAGAAACCGCTCTTCAAAACCCAGATTCACAATTTTCAATTCATGCCTTAATTGGAGAGATTGCTGCACGACCTTTTACTGCAGCACCTTTTGCGGCGTTTAGTGGTGTATTTAAAGGAAGAATGGCAACAGGAATTTACTTTTTAGCATATAATGTTAGTGCTACTGTTCCTCGTGAAGGTGGTACGATAAAGCACTGGTTTTTTGGCGCGAACAGAAGTTTAAGTGTTGGTGGCGAAACTCTCACTCCTGATCCAATCAATAGGATAACTCGCCCAGAACATTACGCACAATTAATCATAAGTGTAACAGTAGATATCTTAAGACACAAATCCAAGGTAAACCTTCATTCTTATGAGATTGGTACAGAATTATTAACTCATGCTTATTTAACCAAACGGTTACAAACCGCAGAAGAAGAAAATTCCGATTTATCGATTATTCTTAATTTGTAGGATTTTTTCTTTTAACCAAAAAAATCTACCAGACCGGCTTGTTTCTCCTTCTCTTTCCCAAAAATATTATCTACATTTAGCTTGAGTAATTCTAACGTCTGTTTTAAGTAAGGAGAAAAATCATAATTATCAGATAATCTTAAAGAATGTCCTAAATATTTGATCACAGAACCTTCTGAAATTGTAAAGATTAACTTTCCTCCACAATTCGAACATTTTCCGATCAAGGGAGGACGACGATATTTTTCATTGCACTTCACACAGCGAAAGGTTTGCATAGAATATTTACGTAAGTTTCCCCGAATATCTTTAAGAAAATGCTTTTGGATAACTAATTTAGCCACATCATCCATATTAACGGCCCGAACTTTTTGGGCAATGTCCATTTGACCAATTAGTTTATCTTCCATAGTTGGAAGCGTTTTATATGCAGAACATAACACTCCTTTGTTAAAATTGTCAACTGAATGAGTAAACCCAAATCCTTCGTATTGTTCTGGTTTTCCTAATCTGCTACTTAACTGCTCAACCTTAACCTCCCAGGCTTTCTTCATTTCTAATGTTGCTTCATAAAATTCTAAAGGATATTTCCACGCAGTATCCATCTCTAAAACTTGATCATCAACTTCAGAAGGATATATTGTTGAAGTTAATACTAACGGAGCATCCATTGTTTTTGCTCCCCGTCTTTCTGGCAAATATTGTCTAGAAAAATTTAACAATGCATCCATAAACATCATTATTCCTGCTTCATCCCCATCACAATCTCTACGCATAGCTGCGTGATACATTGGATGTGCCAAAAGTCCTTGTGTTTCTGAATATCCAATAATGCGGCCAATAATCCCTGCTGAAATGTGGGGAGCTAATCCAATTACTAAATGACCAACTAAATCTTCAGGAGTTTTTGCGCTATAAAATGGTTTTAATTTGTAAAATTTAATTAATAATTCATCAATAAATCCAGCCACCCTCAGCATTGCATTTGCTGCAGACTCATCCAAAGAATCAAATCCTGGCAAAACCAAATCTTGTGGCTTTAATTCTAAAAGTTGATCTTCATCATTTAACTCTTTTCCGTAAATGTCTTTCTTATATCCTAATTCTAGTAGTTTTTTTATTGAAGTACGAATTTCTTTTGGTTTAAAATGAGTAAGAGGTAATTCTGTTGCATCATATCTAGTTGTACCATCTTTGTTTACACAAATATTAAATTGAGCTCGCAAAATACCTTTAGCAAGGTGTTCAGGAATATGGTTTTTATTTGAAGTCCCCTTAACTCCTTTGATCAAATCAGGATGGATTGTGACTCCTAACCGCTGTTTAGCTTTTTCAAAATAATAATTTATGTCAATATCCGCCGTTTTATAGGTATTAGTTGGTCCATGGCGGCAAGTATCTTTATCAGTATCGCCACAAAATCTACAATAATAATGCTGTACACACTTCTCCCCGCATTCTTCACAACTTCGATAAATAGATTGTTTTTGACATTTCTGACAATAAAATGTAGGGAAAGTACTATTTATTTTTCCTGCTTGTAATGCAGATTGGAAGCTTCTTAACCGATCCCCCTCTTCACCAACAGGAAACATTGCTTGTGGAGATCCTTTCAATGCCCGCATTTTAGCTTTTTCTGGTCTACCCATTCGAGCACCAATAAATATCCCTGCTTTATCTTTAATCTTTATATCACATAATAAATTAATAATATCTAACCCATTTTTATCCTTAACCATGTCCATTGAAAAATTAACTTTTTCCAACTCTTTCTGATTCTTAAAGTTAAAAGAAAGTGCAAGGATTGTAGCTTCCTTACGATTTATTACTATATTTTCCTTGTTAACAATTTGGTGTGTTACTCCTAGCTCTTCCAACACCCTTTTTCCATTAAGATGGGCCTCTTTACTTGCATAATAAGGAAGGATAATTTTTTTAACTCCTTTTTCATCTATTTTTACTTTCCCCTCACAAAGCCATTCTCTTAACATTAACAAATCTTTTCCACTGACTAATTTCCAATAAAAAATATACTCAGGATGTAGTGGAACGTCAAGCTCTTTACTAATCTTCCTTGCTTCCTCTAATGTTGGAAGATTTAAAAGTGGATTTTCAATTAATAATGTAATTCTTTCCCCGAGCAAGGTTGTTTTCTTTGCTGCAATTTTAAGTTGTCCTTTATCAGAAAGATTTTTGATGGATTTATCAACCTCTAACGCCCACCATTCTGGACAATATCCCGCTGGACATAAATCATGTCCACTTTCACTAAAGTCTCCGTAAGTAAACATAATATCTCCTAAAAATAAAATTGTTTGAATATCATTATTGACTTCCTTGGCCTCCTCTTCAGTAAAAAGTTGTCTTACACTACCATCAACAAGTTTAACAATCGGTCCTTCTATGGTATCACAAACCGTAACAGATGCCCCTTTTCTGGGTCGTTCTACCTTTAATTGTGTACCAATAGCTAAAAATTTGTTTAAAACATACATAGTGGCTGCATGCATTCCAACTGCATACATCCCACACGTTCGTCCCCTTCCATATCTTAATCTAAATCCTCCAATCGCCATTGGATGAGTAAGAATTGGTCTACCTGCAACGAGATCCATGATATAAGTATTGTTTGGTTTTATGGTCTTTTTTTCCGGTTCGTTAGATTTCTTTTCTTTTTTGTTGTCAATTCGAGCATGGATTTCTTCTTTTAACTTAATGAACTGTTCTAAAAAACCCCAATGTTCCATCCCAAAATCCTTGCCCCATTTGGCTAACTTTTTCCATAATTTTGGTGATTTTTGTGAAAGGCCTTCTGCTAAAACTAAAGCCACACCCCCCCTAATTTTATTAGTTTCAATTCTCGGTAAATCTTTATAATTAGAAACTTCAATCTTTTCTGTTGGGTCACCATCAACTTCAACTGGAAGATGTGAAACCATAAATTTAATTTCTTCATCAGAAGGATGGTATTGTAAATTTGTAACCCTATCATGATAATCATGAACTTCAGAAGCATATCTATTTACTTCTGCTTCTTCTGGATCGTATGGTGAATATCCCATTTTAATTCTGATATAATCCGCTAAAAGTACAGAAAATGATGCCCCAGTTCCTCCGGCAGCTCTAATTGGCCCAGCATATTGCAAGGCAAAATATTCTTTGTTGTCTTTTCTTTTCTTAATTTTTAATCCGATAAATCCTTCCAAGGGAGCAGATACCACCCCTAAAGTGATATAAGAAAATCCAATTCTAATGCCTACTTCCATCGCTTCTAATTTATCTTTAAATTTGCAATATTTTTCTTTAGCAACTTCTTCAGCAATAATAAATGCCACTCTCCAATCTAACATTCCGTATTCCTTTTCTAATTCAATTATTCTTTCGGGAATAGGTGTTCCTTCAATTTGCGGAGCCACTACTGAAATTAATCCAACTACTCGTTCTGCCATGTTTTTTGCTACTGGAATTCCTACTTTATCTTCTGGATCAAGACCTAATTTACGAGCCATATTGGCAAGATCATAGCCACGCTTAACTTCATCATTAATACTTTTAAAGTAATTCAACATTTCTGGAGAGGTTGTTATTTCCATATTTTTCATTAAACAAATTTTAAAATTTTCACTTGTCTTGTTTTTAAATTTACTAATGGCACCCTACCAGGTTCTGGCTCGTGCCCCATCTTTTCTTGAAATGATGTTTTGCCTTGCCAACAACTACCACAAATCATCGTAACTCCTTTATAATTTGCTACTTTTGAATAATGGATATGCCCAGTGATAAAAAAATCGGGAATAATTTTAATTAAGAGCGGATCTTCTTTATGGCCAGGAAAGTAAGGAGTGGATTTAAATGAAGGAGCTAAGTGTCTCCTTCTTAACAAAAATTTCATGATTAAATCTGCACGATGATATCCTCCTCCGTTCCTGATTGTTTCCACATTTGAAACATAATAATCAAAACTGTATCCATGGTACATCAATACGTCAAACCCGGAAAAACTTTTTGTTTTACCAATATTAACAACGGCTGGATTAGTAACTAAAGTAACATTAGGCATCAAAAATAAATCGGGGGCATATTGTTTATAAAAAATCGGTTGCGGCTCTGCTAAATGGACCATATCATGATTCCCTGGACAAATTATTATTTGTTTGTTTTGAGGAATTTGTTTAATCAAACGACAAAATTCTTTATACTGGCCATCAATTGTTTTAATAGATAATTCCTCTTCTTGTGAAGGATATATACCAATGCCATCAACTAAATCTCCGGCAATGATAATGTATTTAACGTTTTCTGCCAACTTTTTTTGTTCATCGTTGCCGACCTCTCCAGAGATCCAGGAAATAAATTTTTGAAATTCTTCGTGCAAGAAAAGAGAAGAACCAACGTGAACATCGGAAAGGAATATTGCATGCTCCTCTTCATGAGACTTTTTAAATTCTCGATTTTCAGGAATATCTGGCCAGAGAATTTTTTCAGCAAATATTATTTTATCTCCGCTCTTACCTACAATCCCCAATATTTCATCCGGAACAATCTCTTGTGCTTCTGCAAAAAGGTCACGATTGTTTTTTGAAATTAGTACTTTAATCATTCCAGTTGGATCTTCTAATGTTAATATTATATGTCCAGTTTTAGTGTTTCCTACTTCTGCAACTAGTCCAATTATTGAAACTGCTTCTTTTTCACTTTTACTTAAAAGCCTATTTATTGAAAGTGTTCCTTGTAGATCTTGTCTTTGTCTTAATATTCCTTCTAAAAAACGATATCGTGACAAAAAAATATTAGCAAAGTCCTTTACTTCATATTTTATGGGTTTATTATTAAATGACACTACAACATTTACTCCGGAAATAATGGAAGCTGAATGAGCAAAAATCTCTTCATTTTTAATTTCTGTATCTGGTACAAAAGTAGTTTCATTACTAAAATTACTTTCCGCTAAATTAAATTTTAATTCTGTTTCTAAAGATGAAATTTCTTGACTATTTTCTTTACTGGTGGTTAAATTTCCTTCTTCTTTCACAACTACTGTCGTACGTTTTAAGGTTTGTATTTCACTTTGATATAATTCATTATCTCTCTCTTTTTCAGATTCAACTCTAAACTTATCTAATTCGTACCAATCAACTAAAGAAGTTTGCTGTTTAATTACTTCAGCATAATCAGAATTAATAACTAGAAGATCTTCTTCTAAAGAAATTTCTTTTGTTTCATTATTGATATCTCCTCGCAAGAAGTCTTCACTAACCAAAATTCCTTTGGCAAATAGTTCTTCTACGATCTTTGATTTGTCTTTCATGATTAAAATAGTTTATTTTTTCTTATTAAACAAATTAATTTTTACTAACTTAATTTAAGATATATGTAATGATTTTTCAATTATTTCCTTGATTTTTATTATGACGGATTCTTCAATTGACAATGAAACTTCTCTAGTTCTTCCGTATCTTCCCTTAGAAATAATCTTAGCATTGATTATGCCCAACATATCCAATTCCGCTAAAATATCTGAAACTCTCCTTTGAGTAAGAATATTAAACTTTGTTTGTTTACATATATTTTTGTATACTTCATAAATTTCTCCGGTATAAAACATCTTTTTTTGTGGAGAAATGAGTAATATAGAATATAATACTCCCTGAAACTGTTTTGGTTGATTATTTACGGCGTTAATTATTTTGTCTGTTTCGACTTTTTTTTCTGCATCATCTAAGTGTTCAATTTTAATTAAACTTGATCCAGATCTTTCAGCAATTTCTCCAGCAACTCTTAAAAGGTCTATTGCTCTTCTAGCATCTCCATGATCTCTAGCAGAATATGCTGCACATTTCTCAATAACTCCCAATTCAACTACTTCAGATTTAAATGCTTTTTTTGATCTTTCTCTTAAAATTTCTTGAATTTGAATAGCATTATATGGTGGAAAAATTAGTTCTTCTTCAGAAAGACTACTTCTTACTCGTGGATCCAAATTTTCAGAAAATATTAAATTATTAGAAATACCAATCAAACAGATCTGTGAATTCTTTAATTCGGAGTTGATTCGAGTTAGATTATATAATATTTCATCACCGATTTTTTTTGTAAGTTGATCTATTTCATCTAATACTAATAATACCACTGTTTTTTCTTGATCTAATAATTTGTAAAAAATGCTATATATTTCATCTGTGGGTAAGCCCGTTGAAGGAACATCTTGCCCAAATTCTTTAATCAGTTGAGATATTAATCTATATTCAGTATCAGCAACTCGTTTTAATTTACAATTTAAATAAATCGGTTTTAAAGGAACTTTATTTTTGAAAGCAATTTCCCCTAAAGACTTTAATATATGTTTAACAGAAAGGGTTTTACCTGTGCCCGTTTTACCATAAATAAACAAAGTAGATGGTTTTTCAGTTCTGAGTGCAGGAGCAAGAATATTAGCAACTTCTTGAAGTTGTTCTTCACGATATAATATGTCTTCGGGAATATAAGAGGACAATAAAACGTTTTTATCTAAAAAAATCGATTCTTTATTTAAAAAATTCTCAAAAAAACTTTCAATTTGCATATGCCCCACCCCTTAGTTTCCCATGGAAACCCTCTTTTCTTTTTTGCGTTGTTGTTATCAAAGTATTAATTTGCTCTTAGTTTTAATTTTGTGAATCAATCTTTATAAGGAAATTGAGTTTTTGAAATATAAATCAATAACTATCCTTTCTTATACCCATACTGCAAGTGGAACTTATATAAATAATTATCTCAATTGTATTTTTCCTTTATTTTTAATGATTTTTAACAGTTTTTAATTTAAAAATATAATATTAATAATACTATTTGCTTCTTTCTTCTTTTTTCCTTTTTAGATTGAAGATAAGAACGTTAAATGTATTTTTTACGATTTTATTAAAACAGATTAAATTAGGTTTAAATTGTTGTTGTTATTGTTATTATTATTATTATT
>Ga0065182_1001064_pt1 | contig 11574 bp, 16 predicted proteins | sample CryGey02umfilter_2_FD_59208 | JGI IMG/M metagenome (GOLD analysis project Ga0065182, IMG submission 59208) | Groundwater microbial communities from aquifer in Utah, USA - Crystal Geyser 4/10/14 0.2 um filter (version 2) (version 2) | ecosystem: Environmental > Aquatic > Deep subsurface >...
CGAGTGGCCGTTAAACAGCAATAGCAACGTGCTTGAAGCATGAAAAGAAAAAGTATCCGGCAAAAACAATATATATTTTTCAAGAATATTTTTTTTAAAAATCCGGAATCCGGAATTGATGTCTGGAATAGAATGACCGAACGCAAAGCTTGCGATAATCCAAAGGACTGCCTTACCGATCCTGTTCATAAATTTTGTTGGAACGCTGCCGACTCGTTTACCGACCACCATGCCACACCCGATCATTTCTTCCATAAGTTTATCAATATCTCTGATGGCGTGTTGTCCATCAGCATCTACCGTAACGATTATATCGTGCTTGGAGTTCTTTAAACCACTTTTGATTGCTGCGCCATACCCCATATTAAAAGGATGACGAACTATCTTAACGACAAAACCATCAAGCTGCTGTATTGTATGATCTGTTGAACCATTATCAACGACTACAACATCCGCTTGTGGGTAATATTGAATAATATCCGAGATAACGCGCCTAACAGAGGCCGCCTCATCAAATGTTGGCACAATAATAGAAAATAACTTTGTTTGTATCATGTTAAATATTCTGAAAAATAAATTTCCTGGATGGAAGCAAAGTTAAAGTCATGCATCATGGCCAATAAAACACGCCTTGTTTTTGGAAGACGCCAAGAATGTATAAGTCGTTCTTTTAAGGGTAAACGGACACACGGCAAATTCATTGCAAATTCCCAAGTATGAATGTAGACCACTGTTCGTTTACCTCTATAGTTTATCCGCTGAGTCAAAAACTTAGTTAAAAAATATGGAAAAGCCCTCAGAAAAAATCCTCCGCCAAAAGGAATGTCTACACCTAAAAATGAAAAAGAAGATCTGGGGATCTCCTTGAGCTCACCAAACATCTTTCCTGAGATCTTCCTACAAACAGAGTAATCCATACTGGCATCGTACCGAAAACCAAGTTCAAGAAGTATATTTAACGCCCAAATTGAAGATTGATTAATAGACCAATTAGGCGCACGAAAACCAATAATAGCTTTTTCGTTCAGATCTTCCAAAATTTTTTTGGCAAGCGACATTTCCTTAAAAAATAGTGCCGGCGTCTGACGGTTCACCGGATCATGAAAATATCCATGTAACGCGATCTCATGGCCCGCCTTGGCAATCTTGCGAATAATATCAGGATAACGCCTAGCATTGTAATCAACCACAAAAAAAGTAGAAAATAGGACCGTCCCCTATTTATCTCTTATCTCGAAAATAGGACCGTCCCCTATTTATCTCATCTCGAAAATAGGACCGTCCCCTATTTATCTTTTAGGACCGTCCCCTATTTATCTCAAATAAATCTTTTAATAAATATTCTTTGCCTGTGGCTTTGTTTAAGGCGCGGAGGAGTTTGGATTGGACGTGGCGCGTCAGGCGCCTGCCTTTGACGGCTTTGGCAACCATTTTATGAGAGATCTGTTCTGTTGAGTTCGCGACCAGGTCATGTGGTTTCAAGCCTAGCGTTGTCATGATTTTTGCTAGCGGCTGTTCCCCAAGGTCTATTTCGCTATTCATTGCAGTCAAGGTGATGTTGTTTCTATGCCGGCTCGTGCCTCTTTTTCTTCAAGCGTGTCAAGATTGGTGTGTTTTGTCTCTTTGGAGATCAAAAGGGCGATAAAGGTCAGCACGGCAAGCGCTGAAAGATAAAGCCCGACAGAGCCAACCCCATATTTTCTTGCAAGCCAGACAGCAACGAAAGGCGTTAGCGCTGCTCCGAGGATGGAGGCAAAATTGTAGGAAATCCCTGAACCCGTATATCGCACATTAGTTGGAAATAGTTCCGGAAGAACAGCTGACATAGGGCCGAAGGTTAGGCCTGTGAGCGCCATACCGGTGCATAAGAATAATAGCATGAGTCCCATATTCGCCATCTCTCCCGTTCCCATGACCGCGGGATCAAGGAAGAAGTTGAATGATAAGCCAAACAATATTATGGCGCCCGTAACTATCAAAAGGACAATGCGGCGTCCATACTTGTCAGCCAGCCAACCGGCGACCGGGATCATAGCCGCGAAAAATAACACTGAAATAAGTTGTAACACAAGAAAACTACGGTAACCGATCCCCAAAAATCCCAGTTCTGGTTTACCTATGGCATAAGCAAGTATCCATGTGGTCATTAGATAAAACAGGCCATAGGTGGCGAGCATAATAAAAGTGCCGAGGATTAGTTGCTTGCGATGTTTTTTGAACACAACAGCCACAGGCTTCTGGAGTTTTTCGCCGCGGGCTACGGCCTTGGCAAAGACTGGTGTTTCTTCAAGCTTGAGCCGCACATACAATCCCACCGCGACCATGATAAAAGATGCCAAAAATGGGATCCGCCAGCCCCAAACAAAAAATTTGCTCTCTAACTGAGCCTGGATGGAATTAAAGTTGAACAAAATAGTCAGTAACAGGAAAAACCCATTAGCCAGGATGAATCCGAATGGCGCGCCTAACTGAGGCCACATTGCGGCCCAGGCTCTCTTCCCTTCTTTGGCTGTCTCGGTTACAAGCAGGGCAGCGCCAGACCATTCCCCTCCAAGGCCGAGCCCCTGGCAGAAACGCAGGATCGTCAGCAGTGTCGGAGCCAATAAACCTATCTGAATTACTGTAGGAAGCAGGCCTATCAGGAAAGTGGCAATTCCCATAGTTAAGAGTGACCCGACCAGGGTGGCCTTACGGCCTATCCTATCGCCAAAATGCCCGAAAAAGACAGAGCCTATCGGCCTCGCCACAAAGGCTACACCGAAAGTTGCCATGGATGCTAAAAGGGCTGCTCCTGCGTCGCCCTTGGGAAAGAAAAGCAATGGAAAGACTGATACAGCTGCCGTAGCGTAGATATAGAAATCGTAGAACTCAATGGTCGTGCCGACCATGCTGGCAATAACGATACGTTTATGCGGGACATTCTTGTGCGTCAAGGTTTCTCCTATTTGACAATTATACCTTTTGGATCTTACCTTGACAAACTGTATTATTTAGTATATATTTTAACTGTATCACGATGAGGGGCTACACCTAAGGTTTCGTCCGAAGGTTAATGCCCCCTTTTCATTTGTACCCTACCCTAAACTTCCTTAAGCGTATAACTGGTGCAGTTTTTCTTTGATCTCGGGGTTTTCGAGGTATTCGTCAAACGTGGTGTGGATGCGGTCAATGTAGCCTTTGGGAGTGATCTCAATGATGCGGGTTGCTGCTGTCTGTATTAGCTCATGATCCTGAGAGGCGAAAAGGATGGTTCCGCGGAACTTCTCCATCCCTCTGTTCAATGATGTAATGGATTCCAGGTCAAGATGGTTGGTCGGTTCGTCAAAAATGAGCACGTTGGCTTGCTGTAGCATCATGCGAGCGAGCATGCAGCGCACCCTTTCGCCTCCGGATAAGACCTTGACCTTTTTTAAGGAATCATCTCCTGTAAAAAGCATGCGGCCCAAAAATCCGCGCACAAAATTTTCATCGGTGTTGGTTGTATACTGACGAAGCCAGTCAATGACGTTGAGCTCTGTTTCAAAATATTTGGTGTTATCTCGCGGGTAGTACGCCCGATTAGCTGAATAGCCCCACTTGAAGGTTCCGCTGTCAGGCTGGACTTCACCCATCAATATCTGAAAAAGCAGGGTTTTTGCCAGGTCGTTAGGCCCTAGAAAAGCGACCTTATCACCTTTTTCTAATGTGATATCTAAATTTTCAAACACAACCTTTCCATCAATAGATTTAGATAGCCCATTGACGCTTAAAACATCATTTCCGATCTCGCGTTCCTGTTCAAATCCGGAATAGGGATATTTTCGCGAGGAAGGCTTGATATCTTCAATAGTAAGTTTTTCCAAGATCTTTTTACGGCTGGTGGCTTGACGGGATTTAGACGCGTTCGCGCTGAAACGCGCGATAAATTCCTGTAGTTCTTTACGCTTCTCTTCGGTTTTTTTATTTGCCTCATTGCGTTGTTTTAGCGAGAGCTGGCTTGATTCCAGCCAAAAAGTGTAATTGCCAGGATAAAGTTGTATTTTGCCATAGTCAATATCCGCGATATGCGTGCAGACCTTATCTAAAAAATGGCGGTCATGGGAGACTACAATCGCTAAATTCTTAAAATTACACAAAAATTCTTCCAGCCACATGCTGGTTTCAACGTTCAAATGGTTGGTGGGTTCGTCTAAAAGCAGGATATCAGGATTGCCGAATAGAGCCTGAGCTAAAAGCACGCGGACTTTTTGGCCTGCCTCAAGCTGTTTCATGGGCAGTTGATTGAATTTCTCCGGGATACCGACATTGCTCAATAATTTAGCGGCATCAGATTCAGCGTCCCAACCGTTCATTTCCAGGAATTCGTGGTCTAAGTCGGCGATACGCATCCCGTCTTCATTTGAAAAATCTGCTTTGGCGTAGAGCGTTTCTTTTTCAGTCATGATGTCATAGAGCCGTTTATGGCCCATGATCACTGTTGTCAGTACAGCGTACTCATCAAAAGCGAACTGGTCCTGTTTTAAGACCGAAATACGCTTGCCGGGGGTCACGCTGACATCTCCTGTGGTAGTTTCTACATCACCGGAAAGTATCTTTAATAACGTGGATTTACCGGAGCCGTTTGCGCCTATTAACCCATAGCAATTACTGCCCTGAAAAGTAATATTCACGCCGGAGAAAAGCTTGCGTTGGCCGTATTGCAGGGAAACGTTATTGACTGATATCATTATGCTGCCTTATTGATGACGCCCGGCGCTTAATGGTATTGCGCCGGTGTGTCGCTTTCTGCGATAAAAAAGGCCCGAAACTAAAATAGTTCCGGGCCTTTTTTGTATTCACGATCTATAGCTTGACGACATTCGTCGCCTGCTCGCCTTTTTGGCCTTGTTCAATATTGAACTCAACCGACTGGCCTTCAGCTAAGGATTTAAAACCTTCTCCCTGGATAGAAGAATGATGCACGAATACATCTTTCCCGTTCTCAGGAGTGATAAATCCATAACCTTTCTGATCATTGAACCACTTTACTATTCCTTTTGCCATTGTTTGTTACCTCCTTTTCTTAAGATTAGTAAACCCATAGAAATCTGCATTATCTTCACCTGCTTTAGAAATCCATGGATTCCTAACCGGAGCAAACAATGAAAAATAAAACCGCAAGATCAGATATCCTGTCATTGCGGCAAAGACTTCTAAACTTTTACTGTTAATACCCTATCACTATTTCAAAGATCTGTCAAGGAGTATTAGGTTTATTTACTAATTTTAAATATTCGGTAGGAAATGTATATCCACGCCACTTTATCTGGCCTTCTTTGTTAATGATCAGAAAAACCGGAAGGCTTCTTACAGAATACATCTTGGCAACCTTGCCATCTGTATCTAAAATGACAGGGAACGTGAGTTTTTCTTTTAAAACAAAATCCTTCACTTTTGCACTTTCTTCTTTGATATTTATGGCGATGATCTCAAAATTATTCTTTTTTACTTCGCTATATTTATCCCGCATTCCTTCTAATTCAAAAGAGCAATACGCGCCGTTGATAGTCCAGAACATAAGAATGACGTTTTCTTTTCCTTTATAGCCAGCGAGCGAACATGTGCCGCCTCCAGGCATATTTAGGGTAAAATCAGGCGCGGCCTTTGCGGCCTTATCATCGGATCCAGCAACGCTCGCTCCTTGGAAAGATAAGGTAAAAATTAAAGCTAAGAATACCAGTCCCGGCAACAATTTAATTTTCACGCGGCCTCCTTTTGGGCAACTAGCAGGGTTATTTTTCAACATATCTTATGGCAATTCCAACAACAGTCAGAAAAGTGGCAGTTTCAATGTAATCAGACCCATAGCAATAGTAATAGCGGCGAAAATCATTATGATAACGTGGGTAATAATGATGGTAGCCATGACCGCGAGGATACGCGAAACCATCGTAAAAATAACATTCAGGGTAGGTGGCATATGTCTTGGAATGTTCCGTAGAACTGTAAATATAGATCGCGTCCCCTCCGTACTCCGCTGCCTTTATCCTGAATACTCGTTCAACCTGTTCCATCGTTTGCGCTTGATCAATAGTTATTTCGCCGATCTCTATGAATTTCCGGCTTTCAGGTTTCTTTTGGAATACTTCAATGGCCCTTGGGTCTGTGGCCGGATAATGAGCGTTTTTGTCATACATCGCTACATTTACCGTAGCGCAGCCGCTAACGATAAGCAAAAGAAGCGGAAAGATGATCTTTTTCATTTTTTACTCATTTCTGTATCAATGTGGTCAAGTATTGAGCATATAGTTGACAACGCGGGCGCTGACGCCTTCTTTGCGCAGGGCTTCTACCTCTTCAACGCTTAAGTCAAAAACAGAACCCGTGTTCCTGATCTTATCTATAATAGTATCATCGTTGATGCCGGCTTTGCTTAAAATAATGACATCGGATATACCGAACCTTTCCTGATCATTACCGGCCTGCTTAACATGTTCATACACTACAGTCTTTTCTACAACAACAGGGTAGTCAGGATAGTATAGATAGTGGTGTTGGTAGTGGTCGCGATGATAGTGTCTGTAAGAATAAGGATAATATACATCATGTCCGCCGTGTGTCCTGCCTGTGCTGTAGCCAATGTTAATGCTGTAACCCGCCTGGGCAGTTGACGAAAAGCCGGCAAATAACCCGAGTGTTACCAAAAATATAATTAATTTTTTCATCTTTTGTTTCCTCCTTTGTATATTAGACAACAGGAGTTGATAAAAAGTTCCATTTTATTTAGGAGCAGTACTTTAATCGCGGGTAAGTTCAGTTATTTTTTTCTCTATCAACATCTTGTGTTTTTGTTCTTCTGTTATTAATAAAGATAAAAGATCCGTAAGATTTGGGCACTTGATCAGTATATCCTGGTATGTTTTTATCGCGTCTATTTCTTTAGATAATGCTAACTTCAGGACTTCTATATCTATCATGGTTTCCTCCTTGTGCAGAAAACACAACACCGGCGCAATTTGCGCTACTAAGCGCATGCCCGTGCTTCCATATGCGCGGGGCGCCGATTAGCGCCGGGTGTTAATATTGTTTGTAATGCCTTGTATATATCGCCTGTGGGGCATTTTTGTCATCCAGGCCCTGGGATGTTCCATAGAATGAGATCCTTAGGTCTTCTTTTGCCAGGTCAACGATATTGTCTTTAGGCGTGAATTTCAAGTATTTATAGGTTATGTTATTAAACTTTGTCAAGTCTGTCTCTGCAAGCTCTACGATGATATCGTATTTGTCTTGTTTTATGATACGAAATGATGCCTTTTGTCCGTTTGACCACACGATGGTGTCATCGCTTATGGTCATGTCTCCTAAAGCCGTATAAGCCTTGGTTGAAGGTTTCCAAGCGCCTTTTACGGATTCAACGTTAAGAGGTTGAGAACATCCGGCCAAAAGCGAGATGCCTATTACTACTGCTATTTTTTTAAGGCAGTGCGCAGTCATTACCATTTTTTAAAAATAAAAAATACCGCGATGATCATCATTAGGAATCCGACAGCGTAATTCCATTTGAATTCTTCTTTAAGGTATAGTATGGAAAAAATACAAAATACGACTAAGGTTATGACTTCTTGTATGGTCTTGAGCTGGGCTGTGGTGAATTGATAACTCCCGAAACGGTTGGCTGGCGCCTGGAAGCAATACTCAGCGAACGCGATCAGCCAGCTTATGAGTATGACTTTCGGCAGAGGCGAGCTCTTGAATTTTAAATGGCCGTACCAGGCTATTGTCATGAATATATTGGATACTGGTGGAAGTATTATTGTTCTCATATTATTGGTTTTGCGTCATTCTTTAGTAGTTTTCAGCTAAAATTTCAAAATACGCCTGAGGATGCTTGCATGCCGGGCACTGCGCCGGGGCCTGGCTGCCCTCCGCGACATAACCGCAGTTTATGCAATGCCATTTGACAACACCCTTCTTTTTGAATACTTCACCGTTAGATATGTTATTGATCAGCTTACGGTATCTTGATTCGTGAAATCTTTCTACCTTTGAGATCTGCTCAAATATTCGTGACACTTCAGCAAAGCCTTCCTCTTGCGCGGTTTTTGCAAAATTGGCATAAAGGGTAGTCCACTCCATATTTTCTCCGGCCGCCGCGGCCTCCAGGTTGCTTTTTGTGTCTTTCAGTATGCCGGCTGGATAGCTTGCTGTTATTTCAGCGTCTCCACCTTCAAGGAATTTAAAAAACATTTTGGCGTGTTCTTTTTCATTCTCAGCTGTTTCGGCGAATATGTTGGCTATCTGTTCATGGCCTTCTTTTTTAGCTATAGACGCGAAATAGGTGTATCTATTGCGCGCTTGAGACTCACCCGCAAAAGCAGCAAGCAGGTTTTTTTCTGTTTTTGTGCCTTTGATAGATCTGCTCATGGTATCATCCTTTCGTTTTAGGTGGTTATATTTAAACCGTGATCTTATTGATCAAAAATAAACACAGAAAGCTTGTCAATGAAGACAAAATTATCAAACCGTTGAGGCCTATGATCGGCAGTAAGTAAGCGCCCGATAAGTTGCTTGTGACAAGAGCTAAGTTGCTTAAACTGCATAAAAGAGCGAATGACGCGGCTTCAAGCCCTTTTACGGAGTTTCTTGCCATAAAATCCAACAGCATCAGGAATATGAACATCCCGACAAGGCCATAAGCTACATCATAGATTATAGCAGTTACGGGCGTATAGTAAAGATAGCTTAAAGTGGTAGTAGCGCTTAAAAAAACTGATATGTATAACCATTTTTTGATATTTATTCTTTGGCTAAATTTATAATATAGCAAGGCGCCGGCTATGGTAAAAATAGTCGCTAAAGTTCCCAGGCCGCCTATCCAGAGCTTGTTCCATTTAAAGGTATCGCGCTGTATGAAAAAAAGCGGCGTGCCGAATGAAGGTGAATACCTGTAAAGAAATATAAATAGCCCTGCGGCCAGCAGCTTTTTATCACAGAATATTTTTTTTAAGTCTCGGGAGAGTGTTGTGGGCGTTTTAGGCTGTGCGTCGTTCGTTTCGCCGCCAGTTTTATAAAAATACGCGAAAATACCGGCTACCACGTAGAAAGGTATCAGCCATAAGAATCCTGCTTTATAGCCCCATTTTTCAGCAATGTAGCCCCCTCCTATCCCGGTCAGCAATGTAGCGACTGAGAGAGACATCCATTGGATACTTTGGATCCTGCCTGTGGCATTGTATTTTTTGCCTTCAACACACATGATCCCATCCGCGGAGACATCTCTAAAGGCCGCGAAAGTCGAATGTATAAGTAGAAATGCCACTAGCATGGCAAGCGGCAGATGGTTTAAACCTAATATCAATACGAAGGCTGTGCTAAGGACGAGGGAGATAAAGATCCAGCCTCTTTTGCTTAAAAAGTTATCTACTATATAGCCGATCACGGGTTTGACCAGCCAGGCGAAGGTGATGATACTTGAGATCACCATTATCTTTTCAGGAGAAAATCCGAGAGCTTCTTTAAGATAATAGAACAGGCTTTGGGAAGGAAGGTTTTCTATGCCTTGAGTAAAATAAACCGAGCTGCTTAAAGCAAAAACCCAGAATAATCGTTTATTTCGCATGCCCGTATTTCGTATAATCAATGCCGACGTCTATCAGGTCATTTTTCATGAGGCCCTGGAAACCGAACGGCGTCTGCGCGAAAAAGGCGTTTACCATGTCTTGCTCGGTTATCTCCTGGCGGTTTGCCGCTTCAGCCAGGTTTTGCGCTTTTTTAGACACCTGAGCGCTGGCTGTGCCGCGAAGAAATATAGGCATTTTATCAATGAGGAGCTTAAATTTTCCCTCAGTAGTTTTGTCCCAGTTCATTTGAAGCCTAGTTTTAGTTCAGATCTGTTTCTCTGCTATGTCTCCGATAACAGGTAGTTTGAATTGTTCGCCCTGATAGGCTTTGACCATGAGGACTATCCAGAGGGCGAGGCTTGCTATGCTTACAAGAGGCAATAATATTAAATTGATGACAGGTATGAATCCAATGACTATCTGTAGTACGAACAGAACTCCGAATGTGATCATAGCTTGCATAGCGTGAAAACGCACGAATTTATTTTCCTTTTCTATCAGATAGAATATTATCCCTGTGATAAATCCTAATACATAGCTTAAGAGAGCTGCTATGTTGGGCTGTATGCCAGTTGTCGTCTTGCCTAAGTCTTTTGTCATAGTTCCCTCCTTAGACCATTCCTTTATGTGGAATTAGGAAGGTCTACACTTTTTGTGTTAACTTTGTATATTGTAGGTATTTATTCCCTTCCAATACAACTATCCCTTATGATCCGATCTTTGTCAATCAAAAACAAAAAAGGAGGTTTCGCTTCCCGCATTGGGGAGGCTTCGCGCTCCTTTTTAATCAAGATCATACTGCCGGGCCTATTGGTTTTCTTCTTGCTCCATTGATTGTTTGTGTTTCATGAAAGACTCCTTAAGGTCTCCTCTTTTAGCTTTCATGGTTTCTGCCCTTGTCTTTGCTTTTTGCTGGAGTTTTTCAAATTGTTCTTTAGTAAGTATGCTTTTTAGCGCTGTTATGTCTGTGATGCGGTTGTCAATCAATTCGGCCTGGGCTTTTTTGACAGTCGCTGCCACTGCCTGAATTTTGCCTTGGTCGGCATCATATTTCGCTAATTCTTCTCTCAGTTGTTTCTCGGATTCTCTGACCGCCCGCCTTAACTCTTTATGTTTGGCAGCTGTGTTCTTGTGGTGCTCACTGAACTTAGCTTGTTGCTCTTCTGTCAGGCCAAGATCTTTAACTATTTTATCTTTTATTGCTTCCCGGTTCTCATTTTTGTCACTTTGCTGCGGCTGAACCTGGGCAAAGAGCGCGACAGGCATGAAACACAAAAAAGTGATCATAGCTATCGGCAAAGATATTTTTAAAAAGTTTGTTTTGTCATTCATCTTTCTCACCTCCCTCACCCGATTAGACAGCATGGGTATAAAAAAAGTTCCATTATTACAGGAAATAGTTTTCCGCGTCTGTTCCGAAAGACGTTATTTCATCTGACGCGAAATATTCCAACTGTTCCGTAAGGGCAGTGGCTGCTAACTGCCGGTTGTAAGTTTTTTGGTATAAAGCGCGCGCTTGCGTCAGCACAAAAACCGCTAAGATCAGCGCGGCGCAAGTTGAGAGCGCGAAGATGGGCTTAGGCGCCCTGAAACTTCGTATTATCCTCTCAAGGGTCATTTTTGGATACTGCTTTGGTTCTTCTTCTATTTTTGCTTTTATCCGGTTCCATAAGTATTCCTGTTGCGGCATATGTTGTTTTGTATCTTCAAAGGGTCTCACAATAGTAGTTTTTGCTTCTTGCAAAAAGTCCGAGCAGGCGCGGCAGGTTTTCAGATGGCTTTCTAAGGCCTGTAGTTTAGCTGGGCCTAGTTCTCCATCAAGATAGTCCGTAAGTATCCATGTTTCTATTATTTTGCAATCCATGTCAGGCCACCTCATTTCTGCAAGTTAAGAGTATTTCCCTTGCTCTTTTGAGCCGCGAGCGCACTGTATTAATATTGATAGCTAGCGCTACAGCTATTTCTTCATAGCTTAAGCCTTCTATATTGCGCAGTA
>Ga0065182_1001066_pt1 | contig 11549 bp, 9 predicted proteins | sample CryGey02umfilter_2_FD_59208 | JGI IMG/M metagenome (GOLD analysis project Ga0065182, IMG submission 59208) | Groundwater microbial communities from aquifer in Utah, USA - Crystal Geyser 4/10/14 0.2 um filter (version 2) (version 2) | ecosystem: Environmental > Aquatic > Deep subsurface >...
GAGCAGAACAGGCAAAGGAAGCTGGCATAAATTGGCTAAATAAAACTCTACATTTCGACGAAATGAAGAACAGATTATTGAAATTCATGCCTAACGCGCCTGAGTGGCTTAAAGGAAGCAAATTCAAAGATATATTAACAGATATGGGAATAGACCCAACAAAATCCGATACATGGGGGAAATATGGCGGCGCTGGGGGTGCAGCACTACTACTTCGCGACTGGGTTACCAGAAAACATAAAACGGACACATTCGTCAAAGGAGTACTTGAAAAATTTCTAGGACATGAGAAAGCAGACTCTCCCGAGACAGAAACATCTCCAGACAAAAAAGCAGAACTGGAAAAAGAATACGGTGAATTTGTTCCCATTAAAGAAGCATGGAAAAACTATTACAACGAAGTGCAAAAAGCCTTACTCCCAATAGAAAAATACATAAACGACAATCCAGAAGTTGTTACTATGGGCGGTCTATTTCTTGCAAGCTTTGAAAAAGTTCGATCAGCATTCCTAAAAGGTGCCAAAATGGGTTTTGAAGGATTCAAAGGCTTAGCCTCACTGCCATTCAAAGCGGTAAAGAATTTCCCGGTTACATCAATTTTCGCGGTTAGTGCAGCAGCCTTTGCAGTCGACAGATTTAGCATCGTTGACAAAGCCGGAAACATAATGATTCCAAAAGATCCGTCAAATATGAAAAAATACCTTTCAAAGAAAATAGAAGACGCCGGCACATGGCTAGAAGAACTACCTCACATTCCAAAAGATCAGTTAGACAAAGCCATTGATGTAATTATTCATCCCAGCCAACTTAGTCAGTACATAGGTAAAGCGGAAGAAGCACTTGAGAAATTGGGAGTAGGCGCAGCGGAAATGCTTACCCTTGACCCCAAAGAACTAATTCGAAAAACCAATGAAAGAGGACTTGGCAACCTCCTTCTAGACCTTAAAGGACTCCGCCTTGAACACGATGAAGACAGCAATGAATTCAAAAACTATACTCAACTAATGCTAGCCGCAAAACAGATTGAAACAGATATTAAAACCGGCAAGCCGATTAACAAAGAAACCATAATAAACACATTAAATGCCGCAGGAGAAGCAATCGGCATTAATGTTTTCGCACAGGACGGTTTCATTGTTTATACCCGCACAGTGGAACAAGGAAACATTCCACGGGTGATAGGTCCAAAAGACATGATGGTTGATCCAAGCCTTAGCGAAAGTGACCAAGTAGATAAAGCCCGCCGCCTCGCAGCCGGAGACAGCGTACTTTCCGCAATAGGAAGAGGAGTAGCAGTCCCCCTTCAAGATGCACGCATGGCCCTACATGAAATACTGTTCGAAGATGCGAAAAATATGGATGATGTGTCTAAAAATCTGGACAAAGAATTTAGAAGTGGTGGGTATATGGTTGTTGAAGGCGGAAAAGTTATTCTATACAAATCCGTTGAAGGAACATTCCAAAGATATCTTTTGGGTCCATGGAATTTATTCAAAAATTTAATTAAAATCCCAACCGGAGATTTCTCCTATGTTGAAGCTGGTGTTGATTACGGCAGCGGCCTATTTCCCGTAATGATATTGGGATTAACAAGTAATTTTATATCTGGGAAATTTAGCAACATTTACAAAGGGAAATTTATCTGGAAATCATTGGCATATCCCATAAAAGGAGCTCTCAATTGGGGAGACATTGGCTTTCGTCATATTATCCCAAACTTAAAGAGCCCAAAAGACATCATTTTGCATCCGGGAGGAAAAATGAAATCACAATTCCTTGAAGCGTGGAATCGTTGGAGAGTAAACAAAATGAAATTGAAAAGAATATTTACTCATGAAGGAAAAATCGAAAAAATATATCTCGCAGAACTGGAAAATCTTACAAAGCTATATGAAGGGAAAAAAATCATGCATGAATCTACTTATCATAAGTGGTCTCAAGATAAATACGAAAAACAAGCAGACGATATTCTAAGACAAGTTGAAGGAATGACCCCAAAAGGTTCTAGGGAGCCTGAAATATTCATTAAAGAAATTGACTTACAAATAAAACAACGAGAAGAGCTCCTTTTAAAAATAGACAAAAGCGCAAATCTAGCGCAGGCAATCGATAAATTAAAGAATGGCAATACAAAAGGGGCCCAATCAATCTGGAAAAAACTCGGTTTCAGTGGAGAAATAACATTACAAAATGCACAATCCCAACAAAACATACTTAGGGACGAAATGATAAAACTCGATTCTGAAGTTAACATAAATTCAGCAGCAAAAGACAAAGAAAGACAGGAAGCCTTTGGCAAAATGGACGAAAACGTACCGGAACCGGAAGCTGCAAAAACCCTTACAGACAAGGAAAAAACAGATTTAACACAAAAACTGAAAGACTCAAAAGAAGAAATTACAAAATTAAGCGATGAAGGAGAAAAAGCGATAAGGGAAGAAATGGAAAGAGCTACTAACGAAGGAAAATCGCTCGCAGACCCGGAAGTTGCAGCCAAAATAGAAGAAAAAAAAGCGGAATATAACAAGAAATTCGCAGACCTCTTTGAAGCCAAGGGAATTAAAGACATAACACGCCTGGATGACGAAGTCCTGCGAGAACACGGCTTAGACCCAGTAAAAGTCAGGGAAGAAGTGCCAAAACTTGAAGCCAAAGTCCACGCAGAAGGTGGACGAATAAAACGGGTTGGCAAGGGCCTTCTTGGATTCGCTGCCGGATTATTGGCAATATATGGAATTAGCAAGGGAATAGAATTATTTCACAGCGAAGAAAAAGGGTTCGATCTTGAGAAATTGGAAGCAAACAAAACCCCCGAACAAAAAGAGTCAGCAGCGAACGCAAAAAAAAAAATGAGTGAAAACCCAGCAGAACACAAAAGAGTAATGGAACAGATCCAATACTATTTTTCTACATTAGAAAGTGACTACAGACCCTTAAATGAAATTTTGGGAAATCCGATGAAGCTAAATGAAACAGGCGATGACGACCTTAAAAAGATAGTAGACAATACATCAAAAAAACATAGCGAAAACATTGAGAAAACAAAGAAATTCTTAACAGTCAATCGCGAAGCTATCCTTTTATACTACGAAAAACTTCCACAAGAGAAAGATAGCAAAGATCGCAGTCTTGGACAGTTTTTTTCCATAGGTATGGATAACACCACACCCTACCTAAAATATGCCGACGAATCTGATTTTAGATCGCAATTCTACGAAATCATAGACATGCAAAAGGCACATATGGATGAACTGCTTAAAGGTGAAAAAATAACTGGCTGGGACCAAGCAACATATGCAGGTAAATACGTCGTCCCGGTTTACGGAACATACATGGATGGGAAAGATTGTTATCAAGCAATTGGCCGTGGAGAATGGACAACAGCTCTAAAAAGCGGCGGCTGGACAATACTTGGAGGAGTTTCAGACGTATTAATGGTAGCAGGCTTCGTTACATTAGGAGCAACAGCTGTAGCGGGAGGAGCATTAAAAGCAGTAAGGTACGGATCTTCAGCAGTAAAAGGCGCAGGAAAAGCAGCGCGCTTAGCTACAATTGTTCCAAAATTGGAAAAAATCATGGAGGCAACAAAAGCTGCCCAATCATCTTCAAAATTAGCAAAAATGGGAAAATATTCACACTCTGCAATGATGGTAGGAATGGGAGCAGATATTGGCCGCCAGATCTTCACGCCCCCCAAATCACAAACATACACATTCTAATATAGGCATAGACCTCAAAGCCCCTTCACCATATAGGTCCCCTCCAACCTGTACCCAAGCTTCCGATAATATTCGCGAACACCAATCCCGGAAATAACGGCAATTTTTTTATACCCCGCGCGGCGACTAATGTCTTCGGCCTTTAGCATCATCCGCTTACCAAGGCCAACGTGTTGCGCCGCCCCCGAGCCATCTCCCGCAACCCTCACCTGCTCACCGTAAGTATGCAGCTCCCGCACCAGCGCCGCACCTTCCAGCTCCTTTATAAAATGGGGCTGACCATTCAAACTATATGAAGTGAATCGCAATCGCAGAAGCGCGCAAAGCTTGTCATCGGCCTCATCATCGCACGAAATAAAAAATTCACGGCCACCGCCCGCTTCAAATTCAAGAACATTCATTGACACTCTATCCAAAAAAACCTTCTCACCCTTAACCTGCCTACAACGAATACACCTACAAACAATCCCCTCATTTTCCATGCGTTGATGAATGATTTGACGCAAATTAGAAACCTTTGATCCACCAACAATAGAAGTCGCGGGAATATCACGGATCAACCTCGTAATACGACAATACTCCGGAATAAGCGGCTTAACCTTAAGCATTAACGCAATCAACTCCTCATCACTATATGGTATATAATCACCCTTTTCATAAACCTTCTGAAGCTGCGACCACGGCACCACCATGCAAGGATAAATCTTCAACCAATCCGGACGATACGCAGGATTTTCAAATAATTCCACGAAATTTTCATAATCGATTTCCGGCGTACTACCATATAAATTCGGCATCATATGACAATTAATCTTATACCCCGCATCACGAATAAGCTGAATAGAACGCTTAGTTTCAAAAATACCATGATCACGTTTATTCAACTCCAAAACTTCATCATTCAAACTCTGCACCCCAATCTCAATTTTCGTACACCCAAGCTCTCTTAAACGAATCAACTCCTTTTCCGTAATATGATCCGGGCGCGTTTCCATAGAAAGACCAATACACCGATTACTCGCCGTTTCATTTATTTTCTGCGCCTCCGCCAGAGACCTCGCCCTCTTCGCCGGATAATTAAGCGCATTAAAAATCCCACGAACAAAATCTTTTTGATATTTTTTGGGATAAAAAGACCAAGTCCCGCCGGAAATTATCACATCCACTTTATCTGTATAATGACCCGTCCTCTTAAGACTGGAAAGCCTGTTAATCGTCTGATTATAAGCATTAAAATCATTCAAAATAGCCCGCATAATAGCCGGCTCATTAGACAAATAACTCTTTGGCATCTTAGGCTCCGTCGGACAAAAAATACACCTACCGGGACATGGAAAAGCCTTAGTTATAACCGTAATATTAGCAATACCGGAATGCGATCGCACTCCCCTTTTTCTTAACATCTTCATAAATTCTCTATCGTCAATCATTCTCCCGGAATCAATAAGATCGTCATAAGCCTTAATCAATTCCGTATTAGCAAAAGCACCTCGGCCAAATCTGGAAGCAAAAACCTTCTTCATTTTATGCAGATGCTTATCATCCAAATAACCCTTTTGTCGAAGTTCAAGCACAAACTGCTGAGCAGGTGTATCCGCATTATTATCTTGAACTGTTGCAGTATTTCTCATAAAGCTCTAACTTTAGGGACGTAAACAAACGCCGCACCACCAAAGGTACACACATCATGAACGAAAAAAAAGCAAAAAAAATACTAGCCCAAGTAAAAACAACTTATAACATCATCGCAGATGAGTTTTCAAAGAGCAGAAACGGTATAGGCCGAGAATTTGCCCACTTCAACCTTGAAAACATAAATACAATAGCAGATATTGGCTGTGGTAACGGCAGATTCGCCGGATTCATTAACATGAAAGGTAAATACAAATACATTGGAATCGATAACAATAAACAACTCCTCCAAATCGCTTCCGCAAAATATCCAAAATGCAAATTTCTTGAAGGCGATCAACTGAAACTGCCAATAGAAAATAATTCAACGGACCTTGTAATAAATCTGCGCGCTTTTCATCACATCCCTTCAAAAAAATTAAGATTAAAATCCCTAAAAGAAATGAAAAGAATAATGAACCAAAACGGAACAATCATAATTAGCGTATGGAACCTATGGCAAAAAAAATACATAATTCAATTTATTAAAGCTTTCGCCAGATGGATATTAACCCTGGGCGCGTATGACTATAATGACACTTTCATCCCCTGGAACAACAAAAACAATCGCTATTACCACGCCTTCACAAAAAGAGAACTAAAAAGCATAATAAAAAAAACCGGCCTGGAAATTAATAAATTTTACGAAGTAGGCAAAGACTTCATTGTAGAAGCAAAAAAAACACATTCATGAAACAACCCCGCATAAAAATTCTGGAAATACCTTTTGATCCAATCACCGAAGATCAGATAATTGAAAAAATTAATGCCAATTTAATAAATACAGGCAGCCAACTTTTTATTGCAACACCAAACCCGGAAATGCTTTTGGAAGCAAAAAAACACACAGAATTCAAAGAAATTCTCTGTACAACAGACATTAACATTCCGGATGGGATAGGAATTCTTTGGGCAGCGGAATATCTAAATTCAATTAAAAACTGCCAATCAAAAACCATAAAATTGCTAAAAGGGATTTCCAGCCTCCCGGTAATAGCAATAAACCCAAAAAAAATCAGATCTATATTACCAAATCGTGTAACAGGAACAGATTTAATGCAGTCAATCTGTAAAAACGCGCCCACATCGGCAAGAATATTCCTACTCGGCGCCGCGGAAGCCGTAGCCGCAAAAGCCAAAGCAAAACTCCAAAAAAAATACAACTGCCAAATAGTCGGTACAGACGACGGCGCGGCTACACCAAACAACTACTACAATCTTCGCGAACTAATAAACGCAGCAAAGCCGGACATACTATTCGTCGCATTCGGCGCCCCAAAACAAGAAATCTGGCTAGCGCGCAACCTATCATATTTAAAAACCGTAAAAATCGCAATCGGCGTAGGTGGAGCATTCGACTTCATAGCGGGATCAGTAAAACGCGCACCCGCCGCCTTCCAAAAACTAGGCCTAGAATGGCTATGGCGGCTTTTCCTGCAACCAACGCGCATCCGCCGCATTTACAGGGCAACAATAAAATTCCCACTCACCATAATAGGAGCGGCAATAAAATCAAAAAAATAAAACCTATTTCTTACCCTTCCTCTTAACAGACCGTTTTTCCGTTCGGCTAACCTTTTTTTTACGCTTAGGTTCCTTCTCCTCTTCTTCTTCTTCATACTCCTCTTCTTCCTCTTCCTTTTGTTTTGGCATCATATCCATAAAAGGCTTCAACTTATCCGACAAAAAATGAAGCAAAGCAAAAGGCTTAACAACATAATTAAGAACCTGATCCAAAGAAGAAGTCACTTTATTCGCAAGATCCTGCACATTATCGTTAACCGTCTCCGCAGTTTCACGCACACTTGCAGTAGCATCCGACAAATCCCTTAAAATGCGAATTACATAAAAAATTGCAATGCACAGAAAAAGAACCAACGCTATAACAGCGCCCCCTATCGCAAAATACATAAAAGTTTGTCCATTCATAAAGAAACCTTAATAACACAGAAATCTTACCTCAAAAATCTCCGGCGCGCCACCCTATCCAATCAATTTTTTCAAAATATCATTCACCATTTGCGGATTAGCCTTACCTTTTGTAGCCTTCATTATTTGCCCGACTAAAAATCCAAGAGCCTGCTCCTTACCACCCTTATAATCTTCAACCGAACCGGAATTATCCGCAACAACTTGCTCACAAATTTTGGAAAGTTCTCCGGCATCACTCACCTGCCCCAAACCTTTTTCCTCTACAATCTTTACAGGATCACTACCTTTTTCAAACATCTCTTCAAAAACCTCACCCTTAGCCATATTCATTGAAATCTTCCCATCATTAACCATTTTTATAAGATCAGCCAAAGCCTTAGACGTAACCTTGCACTCCCCTATTTCCATTACATTTTTATTAAGATGAGCCATAAGAATAGTAGAAACAAAAGTCGTCGCCCTCTTATTATCACCACTTAATTCCGCAACTTCATCAAAATATTTTGCAAGATCCTTACTGGCGGCGATCATCTCCGCCTCTGCGGTAGACATACCCATTTGCTCGGTATAACGAACAAACTTTTCAGTAGGCATCTCCGGAAGTTCTTTCCTAATCTCTTCCAAAAACTCCTCCGTAACATTCACAGGCGGCAAATCCGGTTCGGCAAAATATCTATAATCATCCGCACCTTCTTTATTGCGGAGAAAATAAGTTTTACCCTTTATATCCGTCCATCCAACCGTTATTTCTTTATCCATAGGCTTACCTTCCTCCCACATTTCAATCTGCTTTTCAATTTCATAATCAATCGCACTTTCAAGCGACTTAAAAGAATTAAGATTTTTAATCTCCGCACGAGGATAAAGCTTAGTATCTCCAACCGGACGAATAGAAACACTGGCATCAAAACGCATCATCCCCTTTTCCATATCTGCATCCGACGAACCGGTATAACGCAAAATAGTCTGAACCATCCGCGCATAAGCACCGGCCTCCGCCGCAGACCGCATATCCGGATCACTGACAATCTCCATTAAAGCCACGCCGCTACGGTTATAATCACAAAGAGTTCCATTTTCAACATGTGTCAATTTCCCGGCATCATCTTCCAAATGTAAACGTGTAATACCAACTCTTTTTCGCTCACCATTAACATCAACATCAATCCAACCTTTAATAGCCAAAGGCTCATCAAACTGAGAAATTTGAAATCCTTTCGGCAAATCCGGATAAAAATAGTTTTTTCTATCAAACTTCGAAAACGACTGAACTTCACAATTCAAAGCCAAAGAAGCTTTCACTCCCTTTCGTACTGCATATTCATTAATAACAGGCAGCTGCCCGGGAAAACCCATGCAAATCGGGCAAGCATTAATATTCGGTTCTTTCTCAAAACTATCACTGCTGCACGAACAAAACATTTTTGACTGCAACGCAATCTGAGCATGAATTTCCATTCCAATCACAGCCTCAAACATATCATGTTTCATTTTCCAAAAAGATTATTTCCCACAAATAGTACCTTAAAGCACCCATTTATCCCACACCTTTTTCAAGTCACTTTCAAAACGCGCCTTACCATCATTATTTTCCACAATTGCATCGATTTTCAACGGTTTTTCCTGAAAATTCAATATTTTTGGAAACAGTTTATTCCCGAAGTGCTCAGCCCTCTTAATTAAAATTGCCTTTTCACAATCAATCCACAAAATCTTTTCAACAATAGACCCAAGTTGCCTTGGCAAAAAATAAGTCGCCTCAATAAAAACAACTGAAACTTCAGCTAAATTCACCCTACTTTCAATCTCCCTCATAACAAAAGGATGAATCAAATCATTCAATATTCTAACCTTATTAGCATCATCAAAAACAAATTTAGCAATTTTCGCCCTATTAATAGATCCATCCTTCCTCAAAAATCTATCTCCAAAATAATTAACAATTTTCAAATACGCCGGCTCCCCCTTAGCATAAAGACCATCCACAACCTCATCGGCATCAATAAAATATGCACCTAAACTTTTAAAATATAGACCGGCAAAACTTTTCCCCGCCCCCATATAACCGGATATACCAAATATTTTTTTATTCATTTTAGTCCAAGATCGGAAAAAGCACGTTCAAATTGCCTTAAAGCCATGCGCCCTTCACTATCCGTCAACTTTGAATCCAATTCATGAGCCAACCTATTCCTAAGCTTATGTGCCGCCCAAACACCATCCAAATCCCCAAAAACCTTCCCGGATTTCTTCAGTTTTTCACCCAAATTACCACTATAACCCTTCGTCTGAAGCAATTTATCAAGCAACTTATCCGCATCCATAATCGCATGCCGCAAATCCGGATTGGACTTTATCTTTTTCCAATAATCCATATAACGTTTTCTTTCCTGACCGGTAAAACCACCCCTTCTTCGCTTGGATAAAACAAAAAACACAATTACCAAATCAACCAAAACAAAAATAACCAATCCGAAAAATAAAATATTATCCATAATTAGTTATTTATTAACATTCTTCAAATCTTTATCCTCCACCACATTTCCAATACCTCTATAATGATGATGCACCATGTCCGTAATAAGCTCCTTAAGCGTTTCCGACTGCCTTACACTCTTGTTTTTCAAAAACTCCTCCTGATAACCCATTATTTTCCTCTCGGCCTTACGAGGATTCATAGCATCCCTTAATACCAGTGGATTAGTACCACCCCCACGCTGAACGGAAACAGTCCCATAATTAAAAATAACACGTCTAAGCCCACGAATTTCAGTTGTAACACCTTCCATCATAGAATACTCCAGGCGAGTAGAAGATCTGTCAAAAAAACCATGCCAAAAAACATCTATAATACTCATATTAGTAATAAGAAAAGCATCATGATACCAAATCATAAACTCTCTAAAAATACGAATAGCTGTTATTAAACCCCAAATTGCAAAAACAATTATATATTCCGGAAACAATAACCATAAAAAAAACGGAACCACCACACCCAAAGCAAATAAAGGCAAAACCGGCTTAAATAAAATAAAGAAATGTTTATGCACAACAGCAACAATTTCCTCTGCCGGCTCCAAATAATGCTTAAAAAAGAATTCAGTAATAATCATAAAGAAATCCTACTACAAAGCGAATGGCTTGTAAAGAAAGGCCATAAGAGGTAAAATCCATTTCGCAACCTTTTGCCCACTCATGAAAATAAAGCTAAACAATAAACTATCTTTCTGGCTGGACATTGGCCTAAATCTTGTAATTATAGTCGGACTCGTCTTTCTAATAAGAACATTCATAATCTCCCCTTTTCAGGTATACGGATCTTCCATGTGCGATTCCTTCAATTTCATAAACAATCAATGCCAAAGTGGTTATGGCGAGTACATAATAGTAAATAAATTCGGCTATCAGAACTTTTTTGGATGGCAAGTTGGCCTACCGCAAAGAGGAGATGTTGTAATTTTCCATCCACCTGCCAATAATCAGGAATTTTTCATAAAAAGAGTCATAGGACTACCTGGAGAAACCGTAAAAATTAAAGATAACAAAATATACATTTTCAACAATGAATATCCGGAAGGATTAGAACTACAAGAAGATTACTTAAACAGTAAAAACAAAAACAACACAATCCCCCGTGAATCCGGAAACACATTTGAAATCCCGGAAAACAACTATTTTGTGCTGGGAGACAACCGCACAGGCAGTTCCGACGCCAGAAGTTGTTTTAGAGAAAGCGTTTCCCAAGGCAATTGCGGAGAAAACGGCAATAGTCCTTACCTACCAATGGATCACATAGAAGGAAAAGCCCTTTTTGTCCTTTGGCCCATAAGCAAACTATCAATAGTTTCAAATCCAACCTTCAATCTATAAACTTCCGGTAATAGATAAGTGACATATGCATTACACTTTTTGCCTATACAAATAAGCTGATTAACAAGCCTATTAAATAAAAGTAAAAAATATACTTGACAAATTGACACATAGTTTATAACATCAATCCCTAATATACAAATTTTAACCCATATATCTATATGATAGATCGAACACCGGAAACAGGAATATACCCTGTAACTCCAATATCCAAACCTAAACGCGCATTGAGCGCCGCGGCACTAATAGCAGCAATGGCAACTTCCGCAGCAGCGTGCAAAAACGATGCTCCGGCACAGGACATTAAGCCGGTACCCACGGAAGCTGTAAGTAACCATATACAGGGCACCCCCCCCC
>Ga0065182_1001090_pt1 | contig 11417 bp, 21 predicted proteins | sample CryGey02umfilter_2_FD_59208 | JGI IMG/M metagenome (GOLD analysis project Ga0065182, IMG submission 59208) | Groundwater microbial communities from aquifer in Utah, USA - Crystal Geyser 4/10/14 0.2 um filter (version 2) (version 2) | ecosystem: Environmental > Aquatic > Deep subsurface >...
AAAAATATATCAGAAATAAAAGAAAAATATTTAAAAAGAAAACAATATGAGGAATATCTAATTGAAACAAAAATCAAAAAATTTAAAAAATTATCCCCCCAAGAAAAAGTAGAATCATATAAAAAAACATATGCATTTTTAGATGGATTAGCAACAGCAGAAAAACATATATTTGACCCAAAAGAAGAAAAATATATTAAAAAACATAAAATAATAACTGATTTAAAAAATGATATAAATAATATTGACAAAATAGATCAGACAGTTGATAATATGTATTATATTGGATATACATATGGATTAAAGTATGTGCGTGATAATGATAATATATCTTCGACAAGGGTAGATAGAATAAAATGCCCTGCTTTAATTTTTACCAATAAAATAAAAGATCCTTTTCGGATGGGGGATCATTTCTTTCAGGAAAATCCGATTAAAATTTTGGTATTAGATGAAAAAAATCTAAATATTTGTGATTTAGTGGGGGTTGCTACAAATAAATCGTGGGAATGTGAACATCTACGGATATAATTAAATATGATAATATAATATTAAATGGATGATGCCAATATATAATTAAATAAACAATAAACCATTTATTTTTTATAAACTGTCAAAACTTCCTCGACAATTATTATTTATGCACGGAAGAGATATAAAAATTGAAAAATTAATCATATTTATAAATAATATAATTAATATATGACTAAATAAACAAATATTAAAAATCATAAAATCGACAAAAGATGAGGGAAAATCAAATTATGATATCGGTATATTATATTTTAAACACCAAAATAAGTTATGTGAGGAAATGAAAAATGTATATATTAGTATAATTAGAGGGGGATTAAATTTCGCGGAAATGTATTATTGTTGTGAGGAAAAATATCTATCATATTACAAAAAAATGGTTGAATATTTGAAAAATCAGCTAAATTAAAAAACGAAAAGGGTATAATCGCTTTAGCAGATTGTACAATAAAATCTTTGGGAATACATCGTGAGAAAAATTATACGCAAAAAATTGGGAGAGCATATGAACTTTATGCAGAAGCATCTCATTTATATAAAAATGAATATGCAATAAATATAATTAGAAATCAGTTCCAAGAAGGATTTTATTCGAAAGAATTAATATTTTATTTAACAGATAAAATAAAACAATTAGAAAAAAAATTAAGTAATCAGTCGAGTTCCATACAACAAGACCAACATCCTTCACAATTGGAATAATAATCATTATCATTATCATTATTATTATCATCATCGTCATCAATACCATAATCGACAAATAAAAATGAATGTTTATGCATGAATGAATGATCAAATTGCGCAAGTGGATATTTTTCTATATATTTTGTAAAAATATCTTTTCTAATTTCTTTATTCGGGACAGCCCCATTCCATAGTTTTCCATGCGATGTTTTTAGAGACATAATGGTATCAAATAATAGTATATTTTAATAAATAGAATATATTATTTTTCAATTTTTATAAAAATTATTTAATTAAGATTATAAATAAATAAAATATTATTGGCTTATTATTATATTAAAATGGAAATAGGAAAGAATACTTCATTTATATTAAAAACCGATAAAATAAATGAAGCTTTTTTTATCATAGAAGATCAATTAAAAATAATTTTAACACAAAAAGATATAACAATATACGATTATTTAAAAAAAATAATATTATATCAATGCCAATTAACCGCGAAAGTTATAATACCCTTTGGCTATCTTATCAAATAACAAGCGGATTTTGTGCATTTGGAATGAAAAAAAAATTAAACCATAAAATTATTTTATGCAAAAATATTGGAAAATATCCAATAAAAATAACAACTAATATGTTAAAAAATGAAGTAAAATTCGAGCCAATAAATAAAAGCCAACAAAAATTTGACGAAAATTGTAAAACTATAAATTGTAGTGGCTTGACAATTATAAATATACCGAATTTATGCTATGATGGAGAATTATTATATGATTATTCCCTCGATAAATTAAAATATAATAAAACATTAAATTTTAAATGTGTAAATAAAGAATGTGTTGATGAAAATATTAAAACATATTATATATTAAAAACATTATATAATCCTAAATATCCAGAAGAATCGATATTATATAATAGAACATATGATTACGTTGCAAGTATAATTATCGGATTGTATGTAGGACTTGGTATTTATTGTTTCTTTTTCATTGTATTATTAAGGGATTATCGAAAAATAGTTAAAAAACGAACACAAATGGTTGAGACTGAACAAAGTGTAACACCAGTAGTAGGTGTTTGCATGAATATTTATTCCAATTATTCAAATAATGATGAAACTGAAGAAAATGATAATGATACTGGTGAAAAATGCGGAATATGTATGCAAAAAATGCATGATGATGAGTTATTATCTGAATGTAAAGAATGTAAAAATAAAACACATATGAAATGTTTGTCCGATTATTACGAAAAAAATAGAAATAAAGATTGTATTTATTGCAGAAATAATAGTGGCGGTATTGCTAAATAAAATTTAAATATTTTTTATAATTATCTATTTTACTATTTTATTAAATCCATAAAATCCTTTAGTGATTCGACATATATAACAGTCATCCCGACACAAAAATACATATAAATTGAAAAACCAATTATTTAGAGAGATATATTATAAGAATATTTACAAAACAATGGATAAAGAATTTAACTATGACGATTTAACACCTGATATGTTATATGAGAAGGAAGTTGAAGAAGGAGAGTAAAGGTTAAAAAAAATAGATAAAATAGTAGAACAACAATCGGAAGGAAAGATTGATATCAATTATAAAAATAATGTAGGAGTGACTACATTAATGATGCTTTCATTAGCAGAACCATATAAATATTATTTAGAAATATGTGAAAAACTTATAAAAAAAGGAGCAGATATAAATGCAGTATCGGATGATAAAATGTCAATATTACAATATGCAATAGATGCAAATGTCGATTGCCCAAATAAAAAGTTAATAAAATTATTGATAGATAATGGGGCAAATTATTTACAAAAAGATAATTTGGGCAATACAATTTTCCATAATAGTATTGATTCATCATATATTGCCGAATATGTTGCAGATAAACATAAAAAAGAAATAAAAGAATTGAATGACCAATTAGAAAAACAAAAAAAAGTAATATTACATGATGTATCAAATGGAACAGCATCTGTATCACATGCAACAGTGTTACAATATATATAATTTAATTTATTTTTAACACCAATATATACGGATTATTTAATAAATAAATAATATGGATAAAACTTTTTTATATTTAGCCGAACGAACAATAACATATGAATATATTATTGATGTTTTGATACCAACTTTACATGAAAATCCTTCAATTATCTCTATAAATTTAGAAGACGCTCGATTAGATAATAAATCAATAAATGAAATATCAAAGAATATTAAAATACAAAAAATAAATTTATGTTATAATGAAATCGGAGATGATGGTGCAAAAGAAATATCTAAAATGTCAACATTAAAAGAATTGGATTTAAGCAAAAATAATATTGGAAATGATGGTGCAAAAGCTATATTTAAAAATTCAACGATAGAAGAATTGTATTTAAGTCAAAATAATATTGGTGATGAAGGTGTTAAAGGATTATCAAAAAACACCACATTAAAATTTTTAGAATTATCTAAAAATAGAATTGGTTATAAAGGTGTACAAAATTTGGCAAAAAATAATTCAATAACATCTTTATATATTAATTCAAATGTTGATTCAAATCAAAATAATATGAGTAGATACAGAAGAAAAATAAAAGGAATAAAAAAATTAGCAAAAAATACTACAATAAAAGAATTGTATCTGGATAATAATAATATCAGTGAAAAAAACATTGGATATCTAGCAAAAAATAAAAAAATATATTTAGGAGATGATGAAAAAAAATTAGAATATATAAATTACAATACATTATCTCTATCAGATAATAATTTAGGAGATAATGCAGTAAAAAATTTTGAATTTAGTTATATTAAAAATTTATATTTGTTGAATAATAATATTGGAGATGAAGGTGCAATTGCATTATCAAGGAATAAAACACTTGTATTTTTAGATGTGTACGAAAATAATATTGGTAATAAGGGTGCAATAGAACTAGCAAAAAATAAAAATTAAAATGGTTAAATATATCATGTAATTTAGTGGGGAATGATGGTGCAGAAGCATTGATACAAAATGAAACAATAAGAGATATCATTTTTTATGGCAATGATAAAAAATTAAAACATTTAAAAAAAGAAATTCTTTTAGATAAATATAATAAATTATTATACAAAAGAAACGAAAAAATGCGCATAAAAGAAATAACAAATGAAACAACAAAAATGGTATCAGACAAAAATATTAAAAAAATGATTTTTTCATTTCCAGTAGTCGGCGGACATATTATAATACATGAATTGGTTGCCGAATATGCTGTTGGATGGCATTAATAAAATAAAAAAAGAATATTAAAATTTATGACTAAATCCAATATGATACGATGGCTTTGAAACTTGACTACGATAGAATCCTGCACCGGCTTGGAAAGTCGCAGTATTATTTCCATGAGTTACGGCTACTCCAGCAGTGCCACCTCCGCAAAGACCACCACTTCCTGTACTGCCACCCGATATATTTACAAGGGGTTTGACAGAGGTAGTAGTCGGCTGGGAAAAAATGGGTTTAGTATTAGAAGACATTTTGATTTTTATGATAATATTATATCACTAGTTTTCAATATAAATTAAACTTCGATTTTTTTTTATTTTTTTTGTTCATTAACTTCTTTAAATTTCTTTTCAGCTTGATTCACTGCATTTAAAGCAGATGAAACAGTTTGATTAGAAGGAGGTGCCATTCTTCCGACAGGTGTAGGAAGACTATTGATTGCAGACACATAAGTATGTGCTGCACTAAAACGAGTTCCGAAACTAGGGTCGCTATTGGATTTAGTAAAAAAGGGCATGTTAAAAGTTATAATATACTCTATGTTATTTAGGCAAAATAAATTTCAATTTTAAAAAATGAAATAACGCTTTATTTGGACTTAAAATTAATTAACATTACAAAAATAGAAAAGGAATTGTCGATATATATATATATTCATTTTAATCTCGTAATAATTTTTTCGATAAAACGATAACCAATTTCTGGTTTATCATTTTGTTTATTATCTATATCAATTAAATACATTTTAAGATTATTATCTAACAATTTTATATCATGCTGATTAATAATAGATTTAATTAATGAAGGCATTTTTTCGGCAAATTTTACTGTCGAAAAATATTTTGCATATTCGCAAGTGATATTGGACATCGGTGTACTGCAGGAATGCGGTAGTTCAATATTTTTGGGATCAAAACGGTCTGTATAATTTAATTCCTGTAAAATCTTTGTGTTATCTGGTGCAATGGGATTTAAATAAGTAAGTCGTTCTGAAAATTCTTTCGATTCCGGTTCATTATCATTGATAATATATTTTTGCACTTTTTCAAAACTAACATTTTTAGGTAACATAGATACACAAAATAAAAACATTTTCATTGAAGGATTAAATTTTTTCACATCATTATAAATATCCTTCCACCCTTTTCCATAAGACATAGTTAATTGGGAAGAAGAGCATATATAAATTACTTTTACAATAGCTTTTTCTGTGAGACGTTCAAGAAATAAAATATCGGCCAAATTATTATCACAATACCACCTGGATAAATCTGGAAAATCAATAATTGGGTATTCCCCATCAATCAAAAGTGGAGGATTATAAATATAAGAATGTGAATTATTTAAATAAATACCCTTTTCCTCTGGATGGAGATCAATTTTATCATTTACCATTACCATTTTACGTCCTAAGAATGCATTTATAAAAGTACTTTTGCCTGATCCTCCTGGCCCCATGACAAGTATGACTTCTTTATTTTTGACACAATTAATTATTTTTTCCCTATCAGAAACAAGACATATAAGATCATCCAATCTTTTCTCTGCATTTATTTGTTTATCTGTTTGGGATTTAATATCGTTCGCTTCAGACATAATAGATCATAATACATATATTAAAATATAAAAATATATATTTTCAATTTTTATATTGATTCACAAACAATATTGGCATAATATGATATTAAAATAAAATAAATCGTACTATTTTAGCATTTTACATTTTCTTTTTTTAAATTTTCACGACAATCATCACATGGAGTAAATTTTATTTTTTCGGCATTATTATTTACGGAAGTATAAACATGATAAAAATAAAAATTTTCCCTGCAACAATCGTTATATTGATTAATTAATGTATTTAGTTCATCACTATCATTATTTCCAAGACCGCAAGAAGGAGAATTTTCAACAAATTTTGAACCGCATTTTCTATTGTAAATTAAATCGTGAACAGTTATTTCTTTATTTTCTATACGATTACAACAACTATTGCATGGAATAAAACCATCATATGATTTATTTTTTAAATTTTTTTTAGTAATAAATCCATCAATACAACATTTCGGATAACCAAAGTATTCGCCAAATGTTTGTATTTTTTCATTCCAGGTATTAAATGCAAAACTCATACTTTTAATATTGTATATTTATAATAGATTAAATAGAATATTTTATTTTCAAATTTTTTGTGATAAAAAATTAGATCATCCAGAAGAACAACCAGCATCCATCATTTCCCTTTTTTTCTTAATAGGATCATAAACTACAATATCAATCTCATCATCATCATCATTCTCCTCAAATTCCCAGTCATCCCAGTCGTCATCCCAATCATCATTGCTATTCATTTCACTTACATAATGATAACCCGGAACAAGATCAAAACTAAAATTAAAAGTAAAATTAGGATTCATAAGATCATATTCCACCTCAAATGTTGTTTTCATAAACTCATCATAAGAATCACGAAATGACCTTTTCTCATAACCATTTTTTGCAGACTTTATCTGGTTGATCATCTCATACCTTTTCAGACAAAATTCCTTAACATTATCAACACCAACATATTCCTCAAGATGCACAAAGTTATTTTCCGGCATAGGACTACAGCAGGGACAGCCAGAGATTCGTGTATATTTCAACATATTACATCTCCCACAATAAGACACTTTTCCCACATCTGCAGATAAATATGGTTGAGAAACATCATACTCATGAACAGTAATAGTGTCATAACAATCACACTTTTTAGGGTCGGACATGTTTGTTCAAGTGTATATGATTGTAATGGGTGTTTGAATATTCTAACAAATATTGTAGATATATTATTTATTCATTTTTTTTTACAATAAAAATTGAATTTTTATCATCAAATTATTTATATTTTTATTTACAGCAAATGTATCTAATAAAAGAAGCAGTAAAAGGAAATGATAAAAGATTATTAAAATTGATACATTCGAAAGTTGATGTTAATTACCGAGATGATTCAAATACAACAGCATTGATGGCAGCATCTTTAATGGGTCATGATAAGTATGTAAAAATATTACTTGAAGCAAGTGCGGATACTAATTATCGAAATTTTCGTAATGAAACAGCATTGACTTTTGCATCAGAAAAAGGGAATACAAATTGCATGTCACAATTATTGAAAGCAAAAGCACAAGTAGATATAATTACTAATGTCCCTAACAACACCACTAATTATTGCATCAGAAAACGGCCATATTGAATGTGTAAAACAATTATTAGGAGCAAATGCACATGTTAATTATAAAAATTTTTTCAAGACAATGCCCCTAATTATCGCATCGATGAATGGACGCGTGAAATGTGTAGAAAAATTATTGGAGGCAAAAGCAAATATTGATATTAAAGATTATGAGGGTGCCACAGTAATGGACTATGCGTCCAATGAAGAGGAGAAAAATTTATTAAAAACACATAAAAAACAACAAATTGTAGAAGAAATGATAAAAGTATTACCATTTCCTGTAGTCGGAGGCCATATTGTTTTATTTGAATGGATTGTGGAATATGTTATATAAAAAATTGATTTAAGAAATAAACAATATAAAATTATATGAATTGGATTCGTATACCGGCACAAAAAGGTTATAATGATCAGATATGTACTTTTTGTAATACTGAAATAAATGTGGATTTTTCAGGATTAAATGAAGACAGATTTTATGAAATTATCCATACATATGATGTCAATGATAATAATATGTATTGCTGTGATGAATGCTATTGTGAAATTGAAGAAAATAAACAACATATAAAAATAAATCCCACTTTTGAAAGGGATTCTAAACATACACGTTCTGGGCAATATTTTTCATTTACATGTATTGTATGCTATGATTCATCTTGCGGGAAACAAACGTATTATCATCATGAATTTGGAATAGCATATTATGATTATTGGAAATGTTATAAAGGAGATAAAAAAAATAATGAAGATGAACCTTTCGGAAAAGTATGTGAAGACTGTTATGCCGAAATAAATTCAAAGTAAAAAATAACATATCAATGCAATGATATATTATGTTGCCGTAAAAAAAGCAATAAAATAATAGAAAGATTATTTAGTACATGGAGAACCTAAAGATTCTTCTTCACAGTTTTCCATGTCATAAACTGAATATTTAAATATAGTTGTTTTATAATCTCTTGTGTTAATTTTATAACTAAAATTATAAATACCAGAAAAATTCAAAATATTATTGTTATATTTATCAGGAATATAACTATTTATTTCCGTTTGAAATTCTTTACCAAAACCACTGAAATAGAACCTCAAAGTGTTATTTTGACTTTTAAATGGACCATAATCACCCATTGCTCAAAATCTCAAAGAAACTTCAAAATCTGTTTTACTTTGAAAAAGTAGTTCTTTTATGGGATCGACCATTGTTGTATCAACTGTTATCATTTCATTACCGAATTCTATTTTCTTTTCATAATTAACCCAATCTCCATTTGAATTTTTCTGTAAACCAATAATAGTATAAAAGCCACGATGATAAAAGTAATTTGGTATTTGATTCGGATAAACACGTAAATTAAGTTTTTTTATTCTTAAATAATTATACCTATTCGGAACATTTTTATCATCCTGTTCAGATGATGTGCCAATTAATGCCTCTAATATGCCATCTTTTTTATAATTAGAGATTTCAAAATAACTTTTTTTGTTTTTATTATCGAATCTACTTGTGGCAATGTTAGATCCATTTACCTCTAAATTAAAGGAAATGGTTGGATTGGTATTTTCTAAAATAATTTTGTCCAAAAGAATATCGTCCGCTGTTTCTACATCTAATTTGGTTCTATAATTTTTATCAGTTTTATCAACTGACACATGACTTTTAGAATTTAGAACAACATAATGTTTTCCATCATCACATACACCAAATAAATCATCAACAGATCGATCTCGTCCTAAAACAAATTCAAACTCACCAAATGGTTTTATAACCACACAGCCTATTGAATTCAGTTGAGGATTTTTTCGTCTTCGCTCATAATACATTTATATTATAAAATAAATACATTACTTTAAACTCACAACATATAAAGAAAAAGTCAATATATATTATATTATGTAAAAATATTTATTGGACATAACTACTCTACCAAATGATATAATAAATATCGTTCAAGAATATATTATTGGTAATAAAAACTATTATAAAAAAACAAGTGAAAATAACATAAAAAGTATAAATAAATTATTTATCGAACCAATTAAAATCGAAGAGCCGGAATTACCAAAACAATTTTGTAAAATACCATCAGATTGTAATAACAACACAACTTGTCAATGCAACTTGATACATTTAAAAGGCATCAAGTTAAGTAAACCATATGGATGGGAAATGGGAATGTATATACCATTAAATTACAATGATTATACTTACTATTATGAATTATATCCACAATACAAGCCATTTGCAAAAAATTGAATATATAAATGTATATTTGATATTATTATATAATATAAATAACATGTTTTCGTTAAATTTAAGAACAAGAATTGTAAACTTAATATCTAAAAACAATAAAACATTGAGTATTTCCAAATCGGATTTTTACAACAAAATCAATATTCAATAAAATTCCAATTACCGGACCAGGATTTTGTTTTCCACGATCATTGACAAAATCTAATGCGAATAGCACACTAATTCCCCAACTTAGGAATTTTTCAATGATACTAAATGAGTCGAAGAAAAATAATCTTCCGGAAAACACGGACATTAAAAAGCCAAACAAAGAAAAATATGACTTTATATTACAACTGATAACATCATTGGGAATAGGTGGTCTAATAACTGGAATATGTGTTGGCGGATTTATAACTGGGTATAGTTTTGAATCTTTGTATGGTAATTATTTGGGGACTGCTTATGTACTGGCATCTAATGGACTTGTTGGGTGTTATGTGGGATATTTATTAATTCCATCAATATTTATATGCATTGCAAGTATTCCTTTTTACTTGATAGGAAGGTATTTTCGCAAAAAATAAAATGATAATACTATATTATTTATAAATAATTACAAACTAAATTTATAATATCATTTGGAAATATTAAAATATTATCGTATAAAAGTTTTTTTATTTTTTCAAGGAATATTTGCGAAAAATAAAATTTATTATCGTCCCACTTGACGTCGATATATTTATAAAACTCATAACTACATTTATTACTTATTTCATGATCCAAAAATTTATTCACATTCTTTATATTTATATCACGTGTTAAATATATAAGTGGCAAAAATAAATTTATTTCACAAAATTTATGATCATATAAAATATAATCCATTGTCATATCAATGATATGTTCAAATTCTTCCTGAGTTAAATTTAATTTTTCGTATCGATTTGTTTTATAATATTGTATGTAAAACTGATTGATGCAATTATAAAAATGATTATCTGCTTTAATTTTCCTCATATTAAAAATAATTTTTACTATTTCCATAATAAAATCTATTTGTTCTCTTTCATGGTTTTCATTACACCAAGGAAAAAATATTATATATATTTTATCTGCAATTCTTCTGATAAATTTATCGATTTTACAAAAAGTATTATCCTTTTTATATAATTTGTTTATAATACATGCTTCTAATCTTATTATTTTGAGAGTTGACTCAAAATATGATAGTCGAGAATCATTTAAATATAAGCTTTTACCTGAGCAATAATCAATGCAGAATTTTTGTTTATCAAAATTATAATGTAAATAATCGAAATATGGGCTTTTTTTACGATTCATTTGTTAATATGATTTATATTTGGCAAAGTAATTATATTTCATTTTTATTATCCATAGTTTCCGAATATTTAAAAAAAAGTGTTAATTGACACGGAAAAATTTTAAAATATT
>Ga0065182_1001092_pt1 | contig 11414 bp, 13 predicted proteins | sample CryGey02umfilter_2_FD_59208 | JGI IMG/M metagenome (GOLD analysis project Ga0065182, IMG submission 59208) | Groundwater microbial communities from aquifer in Utah, USA - Crystal Geyser 4/10/14 0.2 um filter (version 2) (version 2) | ecosystem: Environmental > Aquatic > Deep subsurface >...
AACCGCGATACGGCATGACTTTTTTGGATTTTTTACGACGCCTACGACCTTTTCGCTCCACGCCTTAAGATCCCCATGTCTACACTTAAGGCGCAAAAATTTCAAAATAAGATCGTCTAATCCGTCTTTTTTAAACAAAAGCGGGACTTCGTAAATGCTTTTTACATCCAGGGCTTCAAAAACGGCATTTTCGCCTACATTACAAAAAAGCGCTATCTTTTGTTTAATATCCTTTGAGATGGGTTTTTCTGAACGACAAAGAAGTATCTCCGGCTGAATACCTATTTCCCTTAATTTACCTACACTATGCTGCGTGGGTTTTGTTTTGATCTCCTCAGCTGCCCTTATATAAGGAACGAGGGTTAAATGTATATTTATGGCGTTAGAACTACCTAACTCCTGCGTGAGCTGCCTGACAGCTTCCAGAAAAGGCAAGCTCTCTATATCACCGACAGTGCCTCCTATCTCAACAATGACAATGTCATTATGGCCGCTTAAAGACAACTTCTTAAGAGAATTTTTTATCTCATCAGTAATATGCGGCACGACCTGGACGGTCGAACCTAGATAATCTCCGCGCCGTTCTTTGGCAATAACACAGAAATATATCTTGCCTGTAGTGATATTGTTATTCCGCGATAACTTGACATTGGTAAACCGCTCGTAATGCCCAAGGTCAAGGTCAGTCTCTGCGCCGTCATCAGTAACATAGACTTCGCCGTGCTGGAAAGGGTTCATAGTGCCAGGGTCCACGTTGATGTACGGATCACATTTGACCAACGCAACTTTAAGGCCCCTTGCCTCCAATATCTTTCCTATGGAAGCGCTGGCTATGCCCTTGCCAAGGCTTGAAACAACACCACCTGTAACGAATATAAATTTAGCCATCTCCACTCCTTTAGATATCACGCATTAGAGATTAAGTCAACTAAAAACTTACACTCATACCGTCGGAAGCAGCCACGACTTCCATGCCGGTCTCCCAGGAAAGCCTTTTAGCCAAAAAATGCGGATTAGCCTTAAGCATTGTCATGCCAAAATGAGTCAGGATAGCCTTCTTGGGCTTTATTTCAGCTATGATATTCTTGGCATCGTCAAAACTTAAATGCTGGACGCCCGGATGAGGTTCAAAAAATACAACATTGATTATAACGATATCTGTCCTAAAATATTCTTCAATACCTTTGAAGTATTCCGTATCCGATAAAAGCGACACAGTAGCGCCGTTCAAGGAGAACTTTAACCCGTAAGTTTCGCATGGGTGGCGCAATTTAGGCGTCGTCTCAAAAGAAAAATCCCCTATTTCATACTTTTGGCTCTCTTCCAACAGCTCTATTTTGCCTACATAACCTTGGGTATGTTTAAGTATGACAGCATCCTGACTTATCGCGTCCTCCGGCAGGAATACAATCCCTCTCTTCTTAAAACCACCCTCTGTCATACCCTCTATCATAACATTGACGTCATTTACGTGGTCCAGATGGCGATGCGTCAAAATAATGGCATTCAACTGGGCCGGATCCAACTTAGGCCTTGAAGCCGCGCATCGCACGATACTCCCCGGGCCCGGGTCTATCAGAACATTATTCTGGCCTGACTTAAGCCACAGGCCTCCTGAAGCGCGCAGTTGTTTTATCATAACGAACCGCGCGCCTGCCGTGCCAAGGAACTTTATCCAATGATCACTTGTCGGTTTCTTGCGTATCACAAATAACCTCTATGCCGTTCTTTTTTAACAATGCGGCTGTCACTCCGAAACCTTTAGCCAATTTACCGGAAAAATGACCGTCAAATATCAACCCACAGCCGCATGACGGGCTCTTTGACTTAAGTATCACCTTATTAATATGATGTTCCTTAACAAGGGCTAAGGCCTTTTCAGCGCCTTTAATAAAAAACGAGGTCACATCCTTGCCGTCTTTAGATAATACTTTAGCGTGAGACTCCAGCACCGCGAACCCATCCCCGCCTACGATCTCCGAAGGCGCGTGCGGCACCTTCAATCCGCCCAAGGCTTCGGGACAAAACACAATAGCCTGGCCTGACTCATAAAGCCTGGCAAGAACCGGATCAAACTTATTAGTCCCGTCATAAACACAATTGATACCTGCCAGGCAGGCGCTTAGCATAGTCTTCGCCACGGGCGCCTTATTCACTTTTTCTTTAGCCATATCCTGCCCAATTCCTCCGTGATCTTTTCTTTTTGAACTATGCTTAAGGTAGATTTACCATCAAGTTCTTTGTCTTTAAAAAACCTTGCCTGTTTTTCTTGCGGCGATCTTCCCTTTTTTAAGAACTCTGCGCAAGCTATGACCTGCGCGCCACAAGAGCGCACGGCCAACTTAAGCTGTTTGTCATCCGTGACGACTACGATCTCTTTAGGCTGCCTATCTTGCGATACGATAGACTTTATCTTATCATCCGCCGTCTCTCCTTGTGTAAAAACTACCCTAAAAGAATGCTCCTCCTGATAAGAAAAACATTCCCTCTTACTGTCAAAGACCACTACCAAACCATTTTTTAAGGAACCATGCGGCCGGTAACATTCTAAATACGAAAAGAGCTCAGCGCGCGCGGCCCTTAGTTCATCGCGGTCAAAACGAGGCGTTCGCTTAATAAGATTATACCCGTCTACGATATAAGTTAAAGACATAGATAGCTCCCCCTAAGATCCCCAGCACTAACATAAAACCGAAATTTGACAGCGACAGCCACAGGGCCTTTTCAGCCGTGGCCCCGGCTTTGGTAAAGATAGCGACGCAGGCAGCGTCTCTGACGCCAAGCCCGCCTAAGGAAATAGGGATAACTGAAAAAACCGTTATAACCGGAACAAAAAGTAAAAAATAGATGAATTTCATATCCAGGCCTATTGCCCGCGCGATGAAAAAATACGTAACGGACAACCCTGCCTGAATAATAACCGACAAAAACCATGCGCCCGCGAGAATACCAGCCTTATGTTTAAAACTACGCGTGGCCTGGTGGATCTTGAGGAGATAATCCTTTAATTTTGCAAAAGGCAAAAATCCGAATACAGCTTTAAAAAATCTGCCTGAAAACATGATACCCGCGGAAAAAACCATTATCAATAATAAAATACCCGAGACCAGGAAAATGTTCTCATCGCCCAAAATACCATAACCAAAAACAAGCGCGCACGCTAAAACAGTAAAAAGACCAAAGAAGCCTGATGCCCTATCTAAGATAACCGTGGCAAGAATACCACTGGAGTGTGTCTTGGTGTGGCCCGCGATATCCAGGGTCCTGACAGCATCTCCTCCTATAGTGCTGGGCAAAACAAGATTAAAAAAAAGCGAAGCCATATAAGAAGACGCCAGGCGCGCGAAAGACACAGGTATGCATAAGCCTTTTAAAAGAAGCCGCCAGCGCAATACGACCAAAAAATTCAAAAAAACGAATAAAAGAAAAGCCAAAAGCATCTTGGAGATATCGGCGTTCCGCGCCACGCCAAAAAGCGCGCGTAAATCCGTCTTCCCAAATAAAAAGATCAGCAAACACAATGTAATGCTGATCTTTAAAATAAATGATCGTATTTTTTTCAAGAATGCCCGCTAAAGACAATTAGATCTTATTATCTAAAAATTTTCTTACGGAAAAGGCGGCTATGGCGCCGTCAGAACAGGCGGTCACAACCTGATTAAAAGGCCTGGCGCGGCAATCGCCCGCGGCAAAAACGCCGGGGAGCGAAGACACCATGCTTTCGTCGGTAACAACATAACCCGCGGCATTCAGGTCAAGAATACCGTTTAGGAAACCAGTGTCAGGGTCAGACCCTATAAAAATAAAGATCCCGCCACAATGCAGTATATCTTCTCTTTGAGACTTGATATTTTTTACTTTAATGCCGTCAACGCGCGTTTTACCTAATATCTCAACTGGCACAGAATCCCACTTTATAAAGATACCCTTATCCGCCTTTATTCTATCCTGCAATAATGCCGCGGCGCGAAACTCGCCGCGGCGATGGCAAATAGTCAGCGATTTGACGAACTTTCTTAAATAAAGCGCTTCTTCAAGGGCCGCGTCTCCTCCACCGATCATTACCACATCTTTATTTTTAAAAAGCGGGCCGTCACAGGTAGCGCAATAAGAGACGCCGTGGCCTATAAGGGCCTCTTCCCCTTTAACGCCCAATCTACGCGGCTGTGAACCCGCAGCTATAATAATACACCTTGATACATAAATATCGCTGGAACCAGTCACGTTTGATACGACATGCGTTTGAAAAATTCCGTCTTTATTCTCTATCTTTTCAACTTTTGTATCTTCAGCTAATTCTACATCGCTAAGCACTGATATCTGTTTCTTTGCTGCTTCAACCCACTTGCTGGACTTCATTTCATAGACGCCGGGATAATTCTCAATAAGCTCAGTTAAAAGGATCTGGCCGCCCGCGAAAGACTTTTCAACCAGGCGAGTCTTTAGTTTGGAACGGCCGGCGTAAAGAGCGGCTGTCAAACCCGCGGGCCCTGCGCCTATAATGACAACGTCTATGGCCAAATCACCCTCGCTCTTTTAAACTCTAATTTGTTAAAGAATTCTTTCCGACTCTAAACTCTTGAGTTTCTTCCTTAATCTCATTTTCGCGAAAAGATTCGCGTAATCAATAATAAGCCTGCCCCTTAAATGGTCTATCTCATGTTGTAATGCCCGCGCGAATAGATCACAGGCATTAAGCGTTATCTTTTCATTTTGTTCGTTATAACCGCTCACTACGATCTTTCTTGGCCTTCTGACCTTGACATATACTCCAGGAAGGCTAAGACAACCTTCCTCCATCACTTCAAACCCTGTCTTCTTTAAGATCCTGGGATTGATCAACGTGACTAGCCCGTTTCCCACGTCAACCATGACCATCTGTTTATTAATACCAACTTGCGGCGCTGCCAGGCCTACCCCGCCAGATAACCGCATTAACTCAGCCATCTGCTCAAGAATAGAGCGCTCAGCGTCAGCTACTTTGCTCACGGGTTTTGAGCGCCTTCGCAAAGAAGGGTCTCCGTAATACCTAATTTTTAATCTTGTTTGAGGAGTCAACATGGATGACATTTTTCTTCATTTTGGCTGCCTCTTCACCATTGACAAGGCAATATGAAAGAATTATTACTTCATCGCCTTCGCAGGCGAAACGTGCCGACGGGCCGTTCAGGCATATCTCTCCGGACCCTTTTTTGCCCTCTATGGCATACGTCTCTATGCGTGAGCCGTTGTTCAAATTCAAAACCTCCACCTTTTCCCCTGGTAGAATATCAGCGGCTTTAAGAAGCAATGGATCTACGGCAATACTGCCTTCGTAATATAATTTTGTTGCCGTGACCTTAGCCCTGTGTATCTTTGATTTAAGCATGATCCTAAACATATAACACTCCTTAATGTTGCATACTATAGGTATTTCTACCTTACAACGTTAATCCCGAAGTCTGCGCAGTAAATTTCATGCGTGTAGCGTGAAATTTACAAGCGTACAGACAAGGGGTCACTTGACCATATGGTATGTTTGACGAGCGATCATCAGTTCTTCATTCGTTGGTATAACAAGTATCTTTACTTTCCTCCTGTTTAAAAATCCGAAAATATCCCTTAATATCATACTTCTGATATCTTTTTCGTTCTCACCTATGCCAGCCGTAAAGACTATAGCGTCAACGCCTCCGAGCGCCGCGACATAACTGCCGATATATTTTTTTATCCTATAGGCAAATATCTCAAGCGCCAATTTTGCCCTTTTGTTACCGGCTTTCGCGGCAGACTTTATCTCCCTCATATCGTTGCTTAATCCTGATATACCTTTTAAGCCACTCTTGTAATTCAATATTTTGTCTATTTCCTCAAGGCTTATTTTTTCTTTTTCCGCAAGAAAAATAACGGAAGCTGGATCAATATCGCCGCAGCGAGTGCCCATTACAAGCCCTTCAAGAGGCGTAAACCCCATGCTTGTATCAATGGACTTGCCATATTTAACAGCTGTTATGCTGCACCCATTGCCTAAATGGCATGTTATAAGCTTAAGTTTATTCAGGCGTTTCTTTAATATCCTGGCTGCCTCGTGAGCCACATACTGATGACTTGTGCCGTGAAACCCGAATTTCCTTAAATTATATTTTTCGTAATATTCATAAGGCAGGCCATAGATGTAAGCATACTCCGGTAAAGACTGATGAAAGGCTGTATCAAAAATAGCCACCTGTTTAATGCCGCCCAAAAGCTCTTTGCACGCCTCGATCCCCGCGAGATTTGCCGGGTTATGCAAAGGCGCCAGCTCAATGCACTCTCTTATTTTACCAATCACCTCATCCGTTATAACCGTCGGTTCCTTAAAAGTTACGCCGCCGTGGACAACGCGATGGCCTATCGCGAATATCTCATTTAAATTTTTTAGTTTAGCTTTTGATGAATGTATCAAGCCGTCAAGAAGTACCTGGATGCCGGCCTTATGGTCCTTGACGTTAGAATCCTTATGCCCTATTCTCTCAATGAGGCCTTTTGACAAAAGCACATAACGAGAGCCGTTGTTTTTAGTATTGACCTGCACATCAAAAAGCCTATATTTAATAGACGAGCTTCCTGAATTGATAACAAGTATCTTATGGCTTGTCATATCTGCTCACCCTGGCTTTCATAGTGAGCGCGTATAGCAGTAACAGCCGCGCAATCAACCACATCTTCCCAACTGCAACCGCGTGATAGATCGCTGCATGGTTTGACCAAGCCCAATAATAATGGGCCCAACGCCCTGCCTCCAGACAACCTTTCAACAAGCTTATATGAAATATTACCTGCCTCAAGATTAGGAAATATAAGAATATTAGCATTGCCCTGTATAGGGCTATCGGGATTCTTGAATTTAGCTACTTCAGGCACTATGGCCGCGTCAACCTGGAGTTCACCGTCAACAATAAGGCCGGGTTGTGTCTCTTTCAAGAACGCTGTCGCCTCTCTGATGCGCTCAACAAACCTTCCTGTAGCAGAACCCTTCGTGGAATAACTAAGCATTGCCACGCGCGGAGTAAAACCCAACACTTTACGGCCCAGTTCTGCCGCTGAGATAGCTATCTGAGACAATTGCCTGGTAGTCGGGTCGGGTATAATACCGCAATCAGCGAATATCAAAACGCCGTTCTCGCCATAATTACGATTTGGTATAAGCATGATAAAACAACTTGATATAGTAGCTATCCTCCTGTCTATCCCTAAACAATACAAACCAGCCCTTGCGACGTCCGTAGTGGTCGTTGCCGCCCCTGCCACAAAACCGTCTGCTAATCCTTCGCGGACCATCATAGCTCCATAATATACTGGGTTTAAGATCACCTCGCGGGCCTCGTCTTTTGAAATACCCTTATGCTCCCTTAACTGAAAATATAATTCCGAATATTCATCTATCCTTTTAGGCTCTAATTTGCCCTTTTCTAATAAGATGACTTCACATATCCCTTCCTTGCGCAGAAATTCCGCCGCGCGGCTCACGCGAGGATCATGCCCCTCAGGCAATACGATCTTCTTTGATCGTTGTTTCGCTTTCTCTCTCAATTGTGTTATGGTATCCATATTACCTTAAAAGCTCCTCCATCTTTGCCTTAAGCTCTGACTTACCCATAGCTCCTACGAACTGCTCAAGCACCTGGCCGTTTTTAAAGAACATGATAGTCGGTATGGACATGACGCCATAGGCTGTCGCGGTCTTTTGGCCGTCGTCTACATTCAGTTTAGCTACTTTAAACTTGCCTTCAAATTCCGTGGCCATCTCCTCCACCACAGGGCCTACTCTTCTACACGGCCCGCACCACTCCGCCCAGAAATCTACCAGGCATGGCAGCTTTGATCCCAATACCTCTTCTTTAAAATTATCGTCATTTAAATGAATAATGCCCACAAACACCTCCAAGTTTATCCGTTAATTATAACAAAAAATTTTAAAAATAAAACATAAATAAATGTCAAGGCCCGGCCTCGCCATTCGGGGCCGAGGCAGGGCATAGGCATAGCGAGTGACTATCTTAAAAACTGCTCAACGGATCGCTTCCCTGTCATTCGTTTTTTTGACCATAAAAAATACAGGCAATGAAATAAGTTCCATAATAATAACAAAAACACAGATATACGCGATAGACACCCCATACAACAGCCCCATAGCCGCGCTGCCGACGAACCACGCAAGGCCGTAAGCCGTATTGAAAACGCCATAGGCAAAACCTCTTTTTTTGATATGAGTCATATCAGCTATGGCAGCGCGCATGATGGTCTCATGTATACCCATAGCGGCTCCCCACAAAACAACGCTTGCTAAAGCAAAATAATAGTTTTGGGAAAATGCTAAAAAAGGAATAGGAAGCGTCAGAAGCGGCAGGAGGATAAGCGACTTCAGGCCAATTTTATCGTAAGCCTTGCCTATAACAAGCGCCGCGATACCGTCCACAGCCATAGCCAGGCAATAAAACAATGGGATCTGCGCTATCGGCACTACACCTTTCGCGCCAAAATGAAAACCAATGAGAGCGAAATTAGCAAAACCCGCGACGCACAAAAAAGTAAATAAAGTATAAAACCAGAATATAGGCGGAAGTTTACCAATATTTTTATCTTCGCCTACTGCAGGAACCTGCTCCTCTTCCAACTTTTGCGGTAACGGCACTTTTTTCACGGCTATCAAAAGCACAGCTATAGTCAAGGCCGCGGGCACCCACAAAGCCGTAAACCCTTGCTTATATCCTCCTTTTAAAATAAAAACCGCTGTAAATACAAGCGGCCCCAACACAGCTCCTATCTGGTCCATTGCCTCATGTACTCCGAATCCCCAGCCCCTCCCTACCTGTTTTGTAGCATAAGAAAGTATAGTATCTCTGGCAGGCGACCTCACAGCCTTGCCTACGCGCTCAAGTATTATAAATACAGCGGCAAGCTGCCAATGCCGCGTTAAGGCTAAAAGCGGGATTGAAAACATAAGGCCATAACCTAAAAAAGTCAGAGGCCAATAAGCGCGGGTCCTGTCAGCAATAAACCCCGAAAGCATGCGCAACGCGTAACCTAAAAATTCGCCGATGCCGGCGATCAAACCGACCATAGCCGCGCTGGCACCCAGGACCCCCAAATACGGCCCGGTAATACTGCGAGCGCCCTCATAGGTTATGTCACCAAACAAACTTACAAAACCCATAAGGATGATAAATTGCATGGCGAGATTGCGATTATCGCGCCTAATCATTAGGATAACCTACGGTCTGAGTCATAACTATCATATGCCCTGGCGTCAAGCCCATTGCCTGGCTTAGAGCTACTTTGTCAACTAAATTTCGCACAACAGTCACGAGTCCCGTAGACGCGCAAAACAAATAAACATTTTCAGATATGAATGCCATATCAGCAGCGGCATAAATATCCTGCTCTGACGCAGGAAAATGATCCATTTTTTTAAGGTCAGCCACATAGATAAGATCTATAGGCGCGTCTTTAACAAATGCCTGCTTACCTGTCAAAGCCCTTATATCGCCTTTTAGAACAGGCAAAAGCATATTCGCTTTCGCGTCATAAACATAGAGGCCTTCTGGCTTAGCAACATAAATATTTATTTCCTGCATATTAGTCGCCGAAGGGGCCGTCCTTCCTCCTGAATCCGGGCGGTTTATCCCAAATGCCGCCCAAAGTAAGTCAGAGAGAACCTGCGAAGGCAGATCTTTGGAACTGAACGCGCGGCCGCTTTTTCTTTCTTTTAATACCTGCATAAGCGGCTTGCCGCCATCAGTCCGCGGCGCTGGTAGCTCAATGCGCCCAAACTTCTCGGCAGACGCCAACATTGGAAAACCAAGCAATGACATACTAATAAGATAAACTACCAATATATTTTTTATTTTCATGATCCTTCCTAAAAGGCCTCAAACTGTCTTTATATCTTTAAAAAAATCAATGAATTGTAAAACGCTGGCCTGACCTTACCCATCCCAAAAAAAGGATTGATAGCATAATTATAGAGATATCACAATTAAGGGAGAGATGATCAGGCAATCGCATCTAATAACAACGTAGCATTGTTATTTGATACCTCAAAAAAACCTTTGCCTAAAGAATTGAAGATCTTCGACTCATCCTCGGAGCCCGAGGTAAACGTTTTAAGAACTATTCTGCCGGGTTTTAGCCTAGCCGCAAGCGGCGCGTGATCAGCCAAAACACCCATAAAACCCAGCTGGGCGGGCACAACTAAAGACTGGGCCTCGCCGTCATAAACGACCTCTTCTTCTGTCAGGATAGTAACGCGAAAATGTTTGGTCATATAAAAATTATTTTTCCTCTAGGGCCTTTGCCTTCTCTATCGCGTCTTCGATCGTGCCAACCATATAAAACGCCTGTTCTGGCAATTCGTCCATTGAGCCGCCAATAATCATTTTAAACCCTTCAATAGTATCTTTCAGTTTAACGTATTTTCCTTTTAATCCCGTAAATGCCTCAGCTACGAACATAGGCTGAGAAAAGAAACGCTGAAGTTTTCTGGCGCGGGACACTATAACCTTGTCTTCATCTGACAATTCATCAATGCCCAAAATAGAGATAATGTCACGCAGGTCTTTATAACGCTGAAGCACATTTTGTACGCCTATGGCCACGTTATAATGTTCATCTCCGACAATACGAGGGTCCAGTATACGCGACGTGGAATCCAGAGGGTCTACGGCCGGATAAATACCTAATTCAGATATCTGGCGCGAAAGCACGACCTTAGCATCCAGATGCGTGAATGTCGTAGCTGGCGCAGGGTCTGTTAAGTCATCCGCCGGTACATAAATAGCCTGGACAGACGTAATAGAACCATTCCTGGTTGACGCTATCCTCTCTTCCAACTGCGCTATCTCAGTAGCCAAACTCGGCTGATACCCTACGGCTGACGGCATACGGCCTAAAAGCGTTGAGACCTCAGAACCGGCCTGCACATACCTGAATATATTATCAATAAAAAGCAAAACGTCCTTGCGCTGTTCATCGCGAAAATGTTCCGCCATGGTCAACGCGGATAAAGCCACGCGAAAACGCGCGCCAGGAGGCTCATTCATCTGGCCAAAGACAAGCGCCGTCTTATTTATAACACCTGATTCCTTTAATTCAAGCCAGAGCTCATTGCCCTCCCTGGTGCGCTCGCCAACACCGCCGAAAACAGAAACACCTCCGTGTTCCGTGGCAATTGTCCTGATAAGCTCCATAACGATGACAGTCTTGCCAACCCCCGCGCCTCCGAAAAGCCCTATCTTGCCTCCTTTGGGATATGGAGCTAAAAGATCAATGACCTTCAGCCCTGTCTCTAACATTTTTGAAATAGACAACTGCTCCACAAAACTTGGTGAATCGCGATGTATGGGGCTCCGCTTCGCGGATTCTTTCACCGGGCCAGCGTTATCGATGGGCTCTCC
>Ga0065182_1001106_pt1 | contig 11296 bp, 8 predicted proteins | sample CryGey02umfilter_2_FD_59208 | JGI IMG/M metagenome (GOLD analysis project Ga0065182, IMG submission 59208) | Groundwater microbial communities from aquifer in Utah, USA - Crystal Geyser 4/10/14 0.2 um filter (version 2) (version 2) | ecosystem: Environmental > Aquatic > Deep subsurface >...
TGGCGGTTCTGAAATAAGTGATGAAGATTTAATGGAAAATGCTCATGCTTGTATTGATGCCGGTTGTTTCGGTTTTATTTTTGGTCGCAATATGTGGAAGAGAGAGAAGGATCACGCTATGAAGATTACAAAAGAGTTTCAAACAATGCTTGATAAATAAATTCAGATGCCTATAAAAATTGCCATTAATGGTTACGGAAGGATTGGAAGGGGGCTGCATAGGTTGGTTCTTGAAAGTGCTGATCTTGAAGTTGTGGCTATAAATAGTCGTGCTGATGCTGCTTCACATGCCTATTTGTTGAAATATGATTCTCTTTATGGAAAGTGTAATGCAGATATTCAGGTTGATGGCGCAAATTTAAAAATCAATGGTAAGAAAGTTGCGGTTTATCAAATTAAAGAGCCTTCCGAATTAGATTGGGCAAAAGATGATATTGATATTGTTATAGAGTCTACAGGGCATTTTACGGATTTGGAAAATGCGGAAAAACATTTAAAAGCAGGTGCGAAAAAGGTTTTGATTACGGCACCATGTAAGGATGAAAAAATCCCTAATATTGTGATGGGAGTTAATGATGTAGATTTTAATCCTGATGAATATAAAGTTGTTTCCAATGCTTCTTGTACAACAAACTGTTTGGCTCCTTTGCTGAAAGTTTTGAACGATGAATTTATAGTAGATACGGCCTTTGTTACAACAATTCATGCTTTTACTTATACTCAAAATTTGTTGGACAATTCTAATCCGGAAGATTTTAGGCGTTCAAGGGCTACGACAGAATCTATTATTCCAACTTCAACAGGGGCGATGGCGGCGATTTCTCGCATTATTCTTGAGCTTGAGGGAAAGGTTGATGGCATGGCTTTCAGAGTGCCGATTCCAACTGTTTCTTGTATAGATTTGGTTGCCAGACTTGAGAAAAAAGTTACGGTTGAAGATGTAAATGCCGTTTTTAAAAAATATGAAGCCGGTAAGATGAAAGGATTTTTGGGCGTTTGTGATGAGGAATTGGTTTCTGTTGATTTTAGGGGCGATAGTCGTTCCAGCATTGTTGATGCTCTGAGTACAAAAGTTTTGAATGATAACTATGTGAAAGTTATTGCTTGGTATGATAATGAGTGGGGCTATATCTGTAGAATTGCCGATTTGTTAAGATGGTTCTTATGAAAAAATTTGATGATTATTTAGTGGAAAAGGGCGTTGAACCTCAATTAGTTGAGGTTTTTAGATCTTTGTTTGAAGGTGTTAAAAATATTTCCAGTGCAATTAGTACTACAGATACGGGAAAAATTGGTACTCAAAATGTTTTTGGTGAAGATCAGCTTGCTTTGGATGTTTTATCGGACAAAATTATGAATCAGGTTATGGATGAAAATGAATTTGTGGGGCTTATCGCTTCTGAAGAAATGGATGGTGAAATTAAGATTGGAGATGGCCTTTATGCTTGTGCATATGATCCCGTGGATGGGTCTTCTTTGGTTGATGTTAATTTATCAATCGGGACTATTATCGGTATTTATAAAGCTGATACCTTTGTAGGATTAAAGGGGGAGGATCAAGTGGGTGCGATGATTGCAGTTTATGGTCCCAGTACAACAGTGCTTTTAACAATTGGTCATGGTGTGGCTAAATTTATTATGGATGATAGAGGGAATTTTGATTTTTGTGAGGATGGTTTTGAGGTTGCCGAAGGGAAAATGTTTGCTCCGGGAAATTTGAGAGCTTGTAAATTTAGAGAAGATTATTTGGATTTGGTTAATTATTGGATTAAAGAACAATATACTCTACGTTATTCAGGGGGGATGGTTCCGGATGTTGGTCAGATTATTTTAAAGGGGAAGGGGATTTTTTCTTATCCCGGATATGAAGAATTTCCTGATGGAAAATTAAGATTGATTTTTGAGTGTGCTCCAATGGCTTTTTTGATGGAACAGGCGGGGGGTGCAGCTAGTGATGGGAAGATGAGGATTTTGGAAAAAACAATTGAAAGTATGGAGCAGCGGACTCCCATTTTCATTGGTAGTAAAGCGGAAGTTAAGCGTTGTGAGGAATTGCTTTCATAGTTAATATAATATGGCTGTAAATGAATTAAATGAAAGGTCGGAGGAGATTGAAAAACTCGTTAAAATGGCACAAAAAGGTGATCATGATTCTTTTGCGAAGCTTTATGATATTTTTATTGATCCGATTTATCGCTACGTTTTTTATCGTGTAAAATCCGTGGATGCTGAAGATTTGGTTGAAACGGTTTTTTTGAAAGTTTGGGAAAATATTAAGCAATATAGGCCTCAAAAGAAAATGTTTTCCGCATGGGTTTTTAGAATAGCTCATAATTTGGTTGTGGATTATTATAGGGCATCAAAGGATGGGCTTGTAGATGAGCTAAGTATCCAATTGCCTGATCATGATAGAGAGCATAATCCTATTAAAAAAACTCAGGATGTTTTGAGTAAGGAAGTTTTGAAGCAAGCAATTTCAAAATTGAAAAAGCAATATCAAGATATTATTATCTACAAGTTTATAAATGATTTATCAAATAAGGAACTTGTGGATGTTTTTGAAAAAAGCGAGGGGAGTTTGAGGATTTTGCAGTTTAGGGCATTGAAGGCTTTGAAGAAAGAATTGAAAAATATGAGGCTTGAATATTGATTTTACTGTAACAGAAGCTTAAAAATATCGTTTGACTAATTGTATGAAAGATATAGGAATAGAAAAATTGATGGAAGATTTAGGTGGGCTTGAAAAGCCTTCTATTGAATTTAAACATAAGGATGAGTTGAAAAAAAATATTATGGGACGTATTAAGAGTCCGGATGTTGAGCTTTTGCCTTTCTCTGTTAAGTCTTTGCCTAATCTGTTGAAACAGTCTGTTGCCGGTATTGCTTTGAATACTATGACTAAAGCAAAAATTAAGGAAAGGGTTTTTGAAATGATAGATAATCATTCTCAAAAGCGCTTCTTTTTTTCCAATTTTTTCTTATTTAATAAGAGGTTATTAAGTTCTGTTTTGTTGGTTGCTATATTTTTTGGAACTTTTAATTTTTTAAATATTAATACCAGGGTTGTAAGGGCTGCGACTTTTACAGTTTTAAAATCTTATGTTGGCGAAGTTTCCGTTAATAGGTTTGGGGATTTTGTTGAGCTTAAGCCGGGAATGAAACTTCTTGAAAGTGATGTGGTTTATACCGGTGATGATGGACGTGCTGTTATCGAATACTTTGACAATAGTGTTAGTAGGTTGGCTAGTGGGACAAGAGTGATTTTGGAAAAGCTTCAAAGACCAAATGAATATTCTATCGAAACCAATGTTGAAGTTGAGGTTGTGCAGGGAGTTGTATGGTCAAAGGTTTTGAATCTTGTGGGGGATCATTCTTCTTTTATTGTTGATGCAAAGGATTATTCCGCTTCTGCACGCAAAGCGGCTTTTAATGTTAAAGTTGATGAGGATGGATTGGAAATAGGTGTTTTTCATCATACTGTTGATGTTAGTGATCAAGATGGAATTGAACATTTGCTTAGTGGAGAAAAGTTATTGGTAAAGGAAGGTGCTGTTAAGGTTAGGGAAGTTAGGAATCTTGATAAAAATGATAAAGAAAATGACAGCTGGGTTAAGGAAAATTTGGAATTTGATAGAAGATATTTATCTGAAGTTGAAAATCGTCTTTTGATCGCTAAGGCAGAGGCTGTTGGTGTAGACATTGATGATGATCTTTCTTTTGATAAATCTTTGAGAGAGAATGCACTTTTGTTTTTAACTTTTGATGATGTTAAGTTTCAAAAAATTGAATTGGATCTTGCCGAGAAAAATTTCATAGCTGCTCAAGTTAAATTGCATAACGAAAAATTAACTGATGAGGAGCGTGCGCAGGCTGATGATGCAATTAAAGTTTTTTCAAATAAAGTTAAAGATTTTTATAATTTAACTGATGAAATTGCCGCTACTGACAAGGAATATTCTACTGAATTGAAAACTTATATATCTGAAAAAATAAATTCTCATAAAAAAGATTTGGGTGTTGTAATGCCGAATTCTCCTGTTTATGTTGCAGTGAAAGTTGTTGATGAACTTCAACTTTTGCAAGCGGATGATGATTCTGAAATGGCTGAAATTAAATTGGGTCAGGCGGTGGATAAATTAGCTACTGCCGAGGGTATTGCGGACAATGGAGATTGGGCTTTAGCCTCTGAAGTTGTTGATGAATATAAGGAGGACGTTTCCAGTGCTTTAAAATTGATTGATGATATTGATGAAAGTGATGATAAGTCTAAGAAAAACAAAGAAAGACTTACTGAAAAGGCTTCTCGTGATCTTGCATTACTTGGGTCTATAAAGGTTCTTCCTGATGCGGGTGTCGTAGTAGCTGTTCCTGTAGTAAGTGCTACTACTGCTATTACTACAGATGTTCCTGCTATAAGTGCTGTGCCTGAAGAATTAGTTGTGGACGTTGAAGAAGACATTCAACCTGAATCTTTAATTGAGGGCCCTTATGGAGTAACTATCAAAGGTGATAAAATTCTTTCTCCTTTGTTAGAGGATATTAACTAATCCTAGAATTGTTCCAAATGAAGCCATGATTGCTCCGATAATCCAGAAGCGCATTACAATTGTGGATTCTTTCCATCCTACTTGTTCAAAGTGATGGTGTATTGGAGCTATTCTGAAAACTTTGCGTTTGAATAGTTTTTTAGATGTTAATTGAATTACTACTGAAAGTGCTTCGATTACGAAAATGAAACCAATTATTGGTAGTATTAAAGTTTGATCTGTTAACATGGCTATTACTCCCAATGTTGCGCCAAGTGCCAATGATCCCGTGTCTCCCATATAAAATTTAGCCGGAGGGATGTTGAACCATAAAAAGGCTAAAACCGCCCCGGAGGTTACAGCGCAAAATGCTGATAAGATTAATAGTCCTTGGGTATAAGCCAAAATTCCAAAGCTACCAAAGGCAAGAATTAGGAGGCCGCTGGCAAGTCCGTCCAGGCCATCTGTAAAATTAACTGCATTTGCAGTTGCGATTATTATGAATATGAAAATTGGGATGTACCATATTCCTACTTCCCATCTATCCATACCGGGAAGGGGAATGTTTATACTGTTGTATCCAAGTTTGTCGTAAAACCACCATGCTCCTGCTGCACTAAAAATTACCAGCCATAGAAGTTTTAATTTTGCGCTCAAGCCTTTTGTTTTTCCTATTCCTTTTACATTAAGGTAGTCATCAACTGCACCTAATATGCCACAAGTTAATAGAGTAAATAGGGGGACCCAGGTTTCTTCTCGGCTGAAGAGGGAGTGATTTAAAATGTTGTAATATTTTAGGATCATTGATATCAAAACAACAACTATAATTGTACTCCAGATTAATAATCCGCCCATGGTTGGAGTTCCGCTTTTCTTTGCGTGTAATGCGGAAAAGAGGCTGGATTTTTCTCCAGATATAGCTTGTTCTCTTATTTGTTTGCCGATTTTGAATTTAACTAATTGTCTTGTGAACCATGGTGTAAGGAGAATAGCGATTATAAAAGCCAGTGTGCCTGATCCTACTATCATGAATAGATCCTGAGCTAATGCGCTTAATTGGGTTATTTTCATGTGAATTGTTAATACCATTTAAATGCCCTGAAGACCCAGTCTATAAGGATTTTGCTTTCCTTGAAGCGGGCCGGACTGTTTAATACAACTGTTATTATTTCATGGCCTTCATCGTTTTCTGCAACAGAAACCAGACATAAGCCTGCTGCGTCTGTTTTCCCCGTTTTTAGGCCTTTGATGTGTAAGTAGCTCCCAAGTAGCTCATTTGTGCTTTCAAGCTTGTGAACGTAGCTACCGTTTGTAGATTTTACTGATAAATTCTTAATTTGGGCTGCTTCACTGATGAAACTATTATGATAAATAAAATCAGCTAATTTTGCTACATCGTAGGCGGAGGAATAATTGTTTAAACTGTCCAGTCCGATAGGGTTTTGATAGTGAGTATTTACCATTCCCAATTCCAAAGCTCTATTGTTCATTTTTTCAACAAATGCACTAACTGATCCGGCATTGTGTTCCGCAAGGGCAACTGCTGCATCGTTGGCGGAATTTATAACTGCTCCATAAAGTAAGTTTTCTACTGTAATTTTTTCTCCCGGTCGCAGGTACATTGTTGATCCGGGGGTGCTTGAGGCATTTTCGCTTACAGCTACTACTTCATCAAGTTTGTTTTCTTCTACAATTATCAGCATTGTCATTAGTTTTGTAATGCTGGCGATTGAAAGTCTTTTGTGAATGTTTTCTCCATATAATGTTTCTCCACTTTTTCTGTCGATTGCAATAATCCCTTCCGCTCCCAGGATAGGGGAGATAAGTGAGGGGTCTTTAATTGGTGATTCAGTGTTCTCTAAAATATTGTTTAAACTAAGGCTTGCAAACTGCTTGGAGCCATCTCCTTCAAGATTTTGGTTTAAATTGCCGGCTATGTAGAATGAGAGCAAGCTAGTTAACATATATTTCGTTATTTGTTAGTATTCTATACTTACCTTTGGCAAGAGTTCCAAGTTTAATTTTGTCGATTCGGATTCTTTGTAAGTATTTCACATCATGGCTAACTGAAGCAAACATTTTTCTTATTTGTCTGTTGCGGCCCTCGTGGATTATTATTGTAAGAACAGTTTGTTTTTCGTATTCTTTTATAATATGAATTTGGGAGTTTGATGTTCTTATTCCTTCAATCATGATGCCATTTTCCAGTGTTTGTTTTTCTTCACTTGTGAGTGTTCCTTTTATGATTGTGTAATATTCTTTTTCGCATTCGAATTTTGGATGAGTGAGTTTGTTTATAAATTCTCCGTCATTGCTAAGGATAATTAGTCCTTCCGTATCTTTATCCAGGCGTCCAACAGGTTTTAAATTTTTTCCTTCCGGTACCAATTCCATGATTGTTTTTCTGTCTTGTTCGTCTTTTCTTGTGCTGATGTATCCGGCAGGCTTGTTAAGTGCCAAGTATATTTTTTCTTCATTTAATTCTATTATTTCGTTATCAATTTTGACCTTATCGGTTTCCGGATCAATTTCTATTCCCGGTGTTTGGACTTTTTTACCATTTACAAAAACTTTTCCTTCAAGAATTAATTCATCTGCTTTTCTTCTGGAAATTTGGCTGTTGTTGGCTATGAATTTATTGATTCTCATTGTTTGTTTCAGTTGGCGCCTCGGTTGTTGCAGGGGCTTCCGGAGTTGCCGGTGTTGGTGTTGCCGGTGTTGGTGTTGCCAGTGTTGGTGTTGCCAGTTGAGGTAGTGAATAAAATGGATCATTCATATATTTTCCAGAATTTACATAGTTTGCGCCGAGCTCAATAATAAGATTGCTGTTTTGAAGGTATCCTGCATCCAAGTATTCTTGGGGAATTTGAGTACTTTCTTTTCCCGGGATTAATTTTTCAATAAAATCTAAAGCTTCCGGTCTGCTATTTTCGCCTTCCGGACCGGCTTGGTAATAATAAGTTGTTTCTGCTATGTCTTTGGATCTTCCATTACCAAAACGTGTTATATCAAAACAAAATCTTTGAAGGATTTGTTTGGTTTCTCCGGCAACACCACCATTTTTTGTACCATTCAGTACTTGAATTTTAGTGGTTTCTTTTGCTATTTTGGGTAGATTGAAATTTAAATCCGAATATTGATGAATGAATTCTACGCCACCAGCTGGAAGCAAAACGAAAAGGTTGTTGTAGAATTCACGACCGGGTGTGTATAGGAATCCTCCACATTGTGTAGGGTCATCGTGAATTAGGCGGTGTGTTATGTTTTCTTTGGAGAAATCTCCGGCCATTGCTCCAAGAGTAAGTATTTCTTTAACAGAGATATTTGTTTCAATGTTTTCTTTTAGGGTTTCCAGGATCTTGCTTATTTTATCTTTGCTGAATATGATTTCTGTTTGTAATGCTTTTTCCTTGAGTCCATAAATTATTGCTTGTTGTCTGTCGGCACGGTCGAAATCGGAGGTTGTTTTACGGCTGCGGGCATATTTTAATGCTGTTTCTCCGTTCATATGGTGTTGACCCGGAGATATGCTAAAAGTTTCATATTCAAAGGTTCCATCTTTAGGATAGTAGGGGTCATAAATAGCTGTTTCTACATTGATATCTACGCCACCAATGGCATCTACAAGTTCTTTAAATCCTTTGAAATCTATTTTTATCCAGTAATGAATTGGAATGCCCATCATTGTTTCCACTTTTCCTTTCATATGATCTAGGCCTTCTGCTGAACTTCCGTAATATTGTTTTGCGTTATAGTATATTTCGTTGATTTTGGAATTTCCCACCATGTCATCTTTTATGTAGAAATCGCGGGGAATGGATACCATACTTATAAGTTTGTTTTGTTTGTCTAAGCTGGCAACGATGATTGTATCTGTTAAATCTGCTCCTTCATGATCGCCACCACCCGTGCCCAGTATTAATAAATTGGTGTGATTGTAGGCGTCTGTTTGAAGTTTGTCGCCGGCAAGTTCAAGGAAAACTTTGAAATCGATACTGCCAATTGCTTTTGCAATTCCTATGAAAAGTAAAATTATTATTATGAATGAGCCAAAAACGCCCATGTGCATGTGGATGTTTTTTTTCTTTAAAGGATTAGGTGGGAGTATTGGTTTTGAAGGTTTTGGTTCTTCTTTGTTGATTCTTCTTGTTTTAAAATTCATTTTTAGGGTTTATTCAATATTAGTATTGTATGGAGGTCACCGATACTGTCAACCTGTATGTTGATACCTATGAATTGCCAAGTTGCTTGTATGATGCTTGATTCGTCATTTACAATTGAATTAAGTACTGTGGACCAACTTCCACCGCCGGAAATTCTGCCGATTAATTCTGAGGAACCTCCAATGCTGTTTTGGCCTAGAGTCTCTGTAAAGAGATCATTATTTAAAGTTTTTCCTTCGATGATAATTTTATCATTAATGTCTTTGCTGGCAGATTTTATAATACTTGAGTCTGTAAGTTGAGTTAGTGCGCTTGAACTTCTTTTGTTATTTATTTTGTCAAATAATTCAGTTTCCAAATCTTCTATTTTGCTAGCGCTTAGTTCTAAAATTGAAAATTCTTCTGTAAAATATAGCTGACCGTCTTTATTAACTATGCCTAATCCTACTCTTTCCCAGTCTTCAGTCAGGATATTATTTCTATGTGAGGCGCTGCGCATGAGGCCATAATGGGCTGCGGCTACTGAAGTGTCTGTGGCCAAATTTTCGCCTACGGAGGTTTTTATTCCGGCTGCAATTCTTCTGTCTTCAGGGGTTTGTCCTAACAGATTAACATGTCCAAAAAAGTTGTTGTCTGCCATGTCTTGGCTATGGGCTTGGGCAAGATCGTTTAGCTCGGAGTTTAAGACGATTGTGTTTAATCCGTGTTCCCGTCTGGCATCGTTTATAAGATTTAGAAGTTCGTTTCTTGCGTTGCTTAGGTTAAGAGTACCTTTAAAAGATGTTCTTTCTAAGGTGTCAAAGAAGTCCGGAATCAGGGGAGTGCCGGTTTTGACATATACTGCATGATTCAGCGAAGGTTCGCCGTTTTTATTGTTAATTTCCACAATGTATGTGCCGGAGATTGAAGGAGTATAGCTGTACGTGAAGGTTCCATTTTCATTTATCAATGTTTTGTTGAGATAGGTTGAGGTTGTACTGTTGGTGCTTAAAACGACGTCTTCAACGAAGCCGTCCGGGTTTATAACATAGGCATCTTGTTTGATGTCTGTTAATGCAGTTCCCGAGAACGAAATTGTTTGTATACTTGATAATACTTCCGGTGGCGTGGCGCTTATTTGATCTTCTTCAATACTGCTGAAATCGTGTTGGCTTGCCGAAAAGTTTTTGGAGCTGTTGTTTTTGAATGCGGTATTTATGGCTAGCGGTGAGGTTGAACTTGTGTCTGCTACTGCAATTGAATAGGTTATAGAACCTTCTTTGAAATCTTGAAAATCTCCGTAATTTACAGGAATATTTTCTTTATTTTGTCTACTTAGATATGTGACTGAATTATTGTTTTGAGTAAAAGATATTTTTTTTATTGTATTTTGGGCGGTGCTGAAGCTGATGTATGTGTGATCATTTGAAAAGTATATTTGTTCATTATTTATGCTTGTTGAGCTTGTTTTAGACAGGGCGGCTTGAGGAAGTTTTTCCAATACGGATATTTTGATGGCTTTGCTAGATCCGTTATCACCGGGGATTAAACCTAAGATGTAGTTGCCGGGTGTTGAAAAATAAATAGGGATTGAGAAGTGATTATTTTTGGCATTTTCACTAAATGACAATTTGGATGAGTTGCTTTCGCTGTCTAAGATTACCGTGGCTTGTGTGTAGCTTGAAGAGCTTAATGTGCCTTCTATGAAATAGACTTCGTCTTGGTAGAAAATATTTGGAATTTGTTCGTCTAAAGTTATGTTTTCGTAAAAATTTTTACTGATTAACTCGAAATTTACAGGTGTGAAGTCTTGAGTTGATGTTGGAGGAGTGCTTGTTGTCGGGGGCGGTTCTTCCGTCGCTACGGTGTTGCTTGGTTCTTCGTTGGTGGTGTTTTCCGTGTTTTCCGGTTCGTCGTAAATTAATGTTCTATAAATAATTTCGCTGATTTTTGCTCTGCTCATTATTGTGGCAGGGAAAAAGTTCCAGCCAGCCTCTTCTAAAAAATTGCGTTCTTTGGCATAGATTACATAGGGTGTGTACCATTCAGTTTGTGGTGTGTCGCTGTATGGTTGGCTTAATTGTGTTGGCAATTCCCATTTTTGAACTTGCCCCAGGATTTTTAGGGCTTCAACTTTATTGATGGTTTGATCCGGTTTGAAAGTTCCGTCGGCGTATCCATTTATCCAACCTTCTTCGTAGGCTTTTTTGATATATGGTGCATACCAGGCGGTGTGATCTACATCTTTGAATGGGGTGGGGAAGTAAACATCTAAATAAATATTTGATCCTTCAAGAATTATTTTCAAAAATTCTGCACGATTTACTTCTTGATCCGGTTTAAAACTGCCATCGGGGTATCCGTTTAAAATTCCTTGTTCTTCTAAGTAGCTTATTGCCTCAAAGTTGAGGTTTGTATCTGAAAGGTCTGTAAAAGCAGCAAAAGATGTGGGAATGCTGAGATTGCTGATAATAATCAATGCCAGCAATAGTTTTATCGAAAATTTCTTCATATAGGTGAGTGTTTTTAAGCTTGCTAATAGTACATGATTTATAGATTTTAGAAAAATTTTAAGTTTGTTTGATATTGTCTTGTTTATGCGGAATTCAAGATTATTAATATTGTTCG
>Ga0065182_1001125_pt1 | contig 11199 bp, 10 predicted proteins | sample CryGey02umfilter_2_FD_59208 | JGI IMG/M metagenome (GOLD analysis project Ga0065182, IMG submission 59208) | Groundwater microbial communities from aquifer in Utah, USA - Crystal Geyser 4/10/14 0.2 um filter (version 2) (version 2) | ecosystem: Environmental > Aquatic > Deep subsurface >...
AGGTAATACATTTTTCTTCTTACCTTCTACTACCTTTTGATGCACCATAAAATTATGCATTGTATCAGAAAGCTGAGCACCTTTTCCTACCCAATATTTTATTCTATCAGTCTTAAAATTAGTCTCACCAGCTTTTGGATTATATGTACCTACTATTTCTAAAAATCTTCCACTCTTTGTACTGTTTTTAGAATCAGTTAAAACTGCCCGAAATGATGAGTCGTTCTTCCTTCCTATTCTTTGTAATCTTATTTTTAACATCCCAGTATTAAAATTTTACTTATTAATAATAACTTCAACTTTTACAATTCATCCCTTTTCTCTTTTTTCTTAATTTTACTTAATCAAAAATTTAATACGGGACAAGTAAAGACAGTCTAACATAAATTTTATAAAAGGCAAATTTAAAATTTAATATAATAATATTTAGATAAGTTTATTAAAAAATAAATTTCAATGTATCAAACATTTGCTGATACATATTGTTATATATGTTATCTGGTAAAGACCAAATATTATAACTAATAGTCATATATACATTTTTATTATCAGGTTTTAATATATAAGTTACTACATAAGTATACTTGCTTTCTTTGTCGGACACAGATACTGCTTTTTTCCCATCTACTTGTATATTTTTAACAGTAGATGATACAGACTTACCTTCCAATATTTGATCTATTGTCATATCACGAAAATAGCTGGGAACAACTATTAACATTTGACCCATAGAAATGGTTGTGACTTGCGTTGGTTTTCCTTGATTAGATATTTTAACTTCCGGAGTTATTGTTGATGGATATTTAATTTCAAAATTATACTCTATATTTTTATAAGTTTTCCAATCTAAAGTATTAAGTGTTTTAGTTGTTTCTATAACAGTATTTATATCATCTTTTTTTAATGAAGGAGGTGGAACATAATTAGATTCATCTAAAAAAGGCCCAGCAGGAACTTCTAATGCACCAGAACCAACAACATTATTTTGATTTTCTACTGGCAAATTTTCTTCTGTATTTTTCGACACATCACTATTTTTTGTCCCCAAATAATATGCACCACCACCAACGACTAACACTGCAATTATTACTAATATAAAACCTAATCCTATAAAACCTTTATTGTTTTTCATAGATTTTTTAAAACATTACAATAATAATATTTTGACTAAATTTTTCGCTTTTTTTATTAATATCTTGTCATTTGTGACTAATATCATTCTTCGTGATATTGCGGTAGCAAGAATAATTGAATCTAGTAGATACATCATGTTATTTTTTGGGTTGTTTTTCTAGTTTTTTTACTCTATCTTCCCATTCTTTTCTGACTTCTCTTTGATAAACTACTCCAGACTTTTTCAAAACACCTTTAAGCATACCAGCAGATTTTCTTAATATCTTTGCTTCCATATCCTCCCAGCCCAAAATCTTTCGAAGATTTTTCTCGTAATTTATTGGTTTTATTTGATTTTTTAATACCAAAGTACTCATACTTGTATTATATCAATTTACTAAAAATGACGCAAATTAATATTACGGTAAACATTGTTGATACATAGCCGTAACGTTTGTTCCATTAATATCAAAATAAACCGTCTTGTAGCTAGCTTTTTGTAAATTAGATATAAATATTGCTGTATTCATTAAAAAACTTGCTTCTACGTCTTGTTGGCAATTATAAGTTTTTGTATTTTCTGTAACACTAAGATTTCTAATTTTGGGATTTTGATTAATAAAAAATTCTCCAGTACTATCAACACCCGGAAGCCAATCTGGATTTCTACTTAATAAATCAACTGCCAATATCCACTGATTGTTCTCTTTTGTGATTGATTTTATATCACCTGGCTGATTGTGAAAAAATTCAATTGGTGGTTCTTCTGTATCTACTTCATCACTATTTTCTACTGGTTTCAAATTATCTACTTCTATATTTTGAGAAATTAAACTATTTTTTATCCCCAAATAATACGCAATACCACCGATTATTAAAATAATAATTATTGCTAATATAATACCTATTCCAATAAAACCTTTATTATTTTTCATAACTTAATTATGAACTCTTTATATAAAAGAGCAAATAATATGCTATATTAAAAGAGTGAATCCCGTTAGAAACAACGTAAATATTGAAAACGGGCTATTGGAATTAAACATTAATAATTAAGCATAAATTTCTAACAGGATGAAAAAAGAACATAAGAAAGAAATAAGAAAAATAGATAAAATAATGAAAGGTATAATCTCTATTACCTCAAAAGGTACTGGATATGTGAGAATATTGAATAAAGTCTCGATAGAGGTCAGTAAAGACCCAGAAATTAACTTTAAAGACTTAAACACAGCACTTCATGGAGATACTGTTGAAATAATATTAAACAAAAAAGGACATGGGAGACTTACTGCAAAAGTATCAAAAATAATTTCTCGTGCAAAAATTGGTTTTTCTGGAGTATTAGAAAAAGAAAATGATAAATATTTCTTAAAACCAGACGATACTAAAATGTATACTGATATTTTAATACTTGAAAAATTTTTAAATAGTGCTAAACCAGGCCAAAAAGTTTATGCAGAAATAACATCATGGAAAGATTCGCAAAAGAGACCAGAAGGAAAAATAATAAAAGTTCTAGGACAACCAGGAGAAAATAATGCAGAAATGTATGCTATTGCAATGGAAAAAGGTTTCAATAGCGACTTCCCTCAAAAAGTAGAAGAAGAAGCAAGAAAAATAAAAAATCTTAGTATTAAAGATGAAGATTATAAAAATCGATGTGATTTTAGAAAAACTTTAACATTCACAATTGATCCAGAAGATGCAAAAGATTTTGATGATGCTATTTCATTTAAAGAAATAAATGGAAACGACCCCTCCTACGCTAAAGCTATGGAGGGTATGTATGAAATAGGAATACATATAGCAGATGTATCACATTATGTAAAAACAGGAAGTGAGCTTGATCGTGAAGCAAAAAATAGAGGAACTTCTGTATATTTAGTAGACAGAACAATACCAATGCTCCCAGAAACACTTTCAAATGACCTTTGTTCCCTTATGCCAAATAAAGACAGACTCACAATGAGTACAGTCTTTATTATAGACAAAAATGCACAAATAAAAAAAGAATGGTATGGACGTACTGTAATACATTCTCAAAAAAGATTCTCTTACAAAGAAGCAGAAGAATCAATAAAAAAAAATGAGGCACCATTACACAAAGAACTCTCAATTTTAAATAATTTAGCGAAAAAACTCACAACAGAAAGATTTGTAAATGGTGCCATATCTCTCGAACAAGAAGAAGTAAAATTCGTCTTAGATAAAAATGGAGTACCCATAAAAATAATAAAAAAAGAACGAGGTGATTCAAATAAATTAATTGAGGAATTTATGTTATTGGCAAATAAAAAAGTCGCTGAAACTATTTCTAAGGGTACAAAAAAGGATGGTGGAGTGTTTGTATATCGAATACATGATAATCCAAGTAAAGAAAAAATGACAGATTTAGCATTTTTTTTACGAGGATTAGGACACAAAATATCTTTAGTAGATGGAGTTATTCCAACAAAAGAAATAAATACTCTTTTGAAAAGTTTAGAAGGTAAAAGTGAAGAAGGCACAGTAAATCGTGCAATCATACGTTCTATGGCAAAAGCAATTTATTCTACAAAAAATGTAGGACATTATGGTCTAGCATTTCCATATTATGCTCATTTTACATCACCCATAAGACGATATCCAGACATAGTAGTACATAGACTTTTAACAGATTACTTAAATAAATCAAAGGTTGGGAAAGAAAAACTAAATATTTATGAAGAAATTTCAAGACATGCATCAGAACGAGAAAAATATGCTTCCGATGCTGAAAGAGCCTCAATAAAATATAAACAAGTTGAATATATGTCTTCTCGTATTTCACAAACTTTTAAAGGCACCATAAGCGGTGTTACAGAATGGGGTCTTTATGTAGAAGAAATAGAAACAAAATGTGAAGGACTAATACGAGTAAAAGATATGGGAGATGATTTTTATATTTTTAATGAAAAGAAATTAGAATTAGTTGGGCAAAAAAAGAAGAAAAAATATCACCTCGGTGATAATGTAACAATAAAAGTAAAAAACGTTGATTTAGAAAGAAAAACTATAGATTATATATTAACAACATAATTAAGCATGCATCACATCTTAAAAGAAAAAATTAAATCTATAATTTGGACAATATCAGCAATCATTATTGGTATATTTTTTATGTCTTTTATTTTTAATAATGTTTCAAAAAAGATACAAACTCAAAAATTAAACCCAAACACAAATACTGCAATGACTATAGGATCTACAATAGAAATAAACACGATGCAAAAATACTTTTATGCTAAAAAGGATTCGAATCAAAAACCAAAAATAAGTGCAAATGCATATCTAATTGGAGACTTAGACACAGGAGAAATCATAATTTCAAAAAACCAGGATCAACAATTTCCAATAGCTTCTGTCTCTAAGTTAATGACAGCTACAGTAGCCACAGACCTGACTAGAGAAGACGACATAACAAAAGTTTCAAAAAAGGCATTATCTACTTATGGACAAAATGGTAATTTTAAATTAGGAGAAAAAATAAAAGTTACAGATCTTATTTATCCATTACTCTTAGAATCAAGTAATGATGCAGCCGAAATAATAGCTGAACATTTTGATAGAAATATTTTTCTCAAAAAAATGAATCAGGAAGCTTTAAGACTAGATCTATCAAAAACAACATTTAGCGATCCTAGTGGACTTTCTTCTAAAAATCAATCAACTGTTCTTGATATGTTTAAATTAGCTGGATATATAGACCAAAAAAAACCAGACTTGTTGCAAATAACAACAAAAAAAAGTTATTCCACAAAAAGTCATAATTGGTTTAGTACAAATCAATTTCTATTAGAGGATGGTTATTTAGGTGGCAAAAGTGGCTATACAGACCCAGCAAAAGAGACTGTAGTCTCTCTTTTCTCAATTCCATTAGGAGAGACAGGTACACGTAATATAGCTATCACATTATTACAAAGTAAAGATCGTTATAAAGATGTAGAAAATTTATTACAATATTTAAATAAAAATATATATTATGGAGGAGAAGCTGATGCAAATACAGCATGGGTAAAAGAAAGGACTGACCTACCACCGATATATGATAAAGATTATGTGACTCTTCTTTTTGGTGGAGATGCTATGCTAGACCGTGGAGTAAAAAATTCAATAAATAAAAATTTCAAAGGAAACTATTCAGCACTTTTTGATAAATTATTAATATTAAAAAAATCTGATATCTCTTTTATAAACCTAGAAGGTCCAATATCTGATGTTGGTAAAGATATACACAATCTATATTCATTTAGAATGAATACTTCTGTAGCACCAGCATTAAAAGGTGCAGGTATATCTATAGTCTCAGTAGCAAACAACCATGTTGGAGACTGGGGACGTGATGCATACATTGATTCATTAGCTCATTTAAAAGAAAATGAAATTCTATATACAGGTGGAGGATTGACAGAACAAGAAGCAGTACAACCAACAATTATCGAAAAATATGGAATGAAAATAGGATATTTAGGATTCTCAGATGTAGGACCAAATTCTATGAAAGTGACAATAGATAAAGCTGGTTTACTACTTGCTAATAATCCAAATTTTACTAAAATAGTGCAAGACGCTTCAAAACAAGTCGACTATTTAATAGTATCATTTCATTTTGGTGATGAATATAAAACTAAACACAATGCAAGACAAGAATATCTAGCACATAAAGCAATAGATGCTGGCGCAAAGATAGTAATAGGCACTCACCCTCACGTGATAGAAGACACAGAAGTTTATAGCTCAAAATCTTGCACTCAAATTTCGTGCATGGGATTTATAGCATACTCATTAGGTAATTTTATTTTTGATCAAGGTTTTTCTCAAAATACAATGCAAGGAATGCTTCTTGAAATTAAATTAAATAGAGATGGTAGTATGTCTACAAAGAAAAATGTAGTTCAATTAAATAAATTATTCCAACCAAGTAATGTAATCATTGGAAAAGAAGAAAAAGTAAAGTTCTAAAAGTAACTATAATATTTAGAAAGGAAAATTCTTTATTAGCATTACTATTAGAGCAACAACAACAAAAACACATAAAAATACTACTAAGAAAAAAGTACCTACTGTATTAGAAGTTTTTCTTAAGGCACTATTCTGCTGTTCATCTATTATTACACCTTGTTTTTCTAGTTGAATATTTATATATCCACGTTTAAATAAAAGTATTCCATACCATAACAAAATAATAGGCAATAAAGCAATTATAAGAGACAGATCAAATCCTTGAATTATTCCTATATTAAATAACACATAACCTATACTTTAACACTGTAAACCATACATTTACGCCATGGCTGATATATCAAATACAACCCCCTTAATCCCCCTTGTTAGGGGGACTTTTCCTTACGACTTGTTTTGTATTGCATTTTTCCCTCCCCTGAAAAACCCTCTTGTATTCTCCCTTATCAGGGAGACGATTTGCCTCCCCTGACAAGGGGAGGTCTGGAGGGGTTGGGGAGGTTAGGAGGGGTTGTATTTATTAATTCGTTCTATGAAATCATCCAAAATAAATTTTGTATTATTTAATACATCTTCATTTTTATACCTAAGAATTCTTAACCCAAATTTTTGTTTTAATAAATTATCTCTTTCGTCGTCTCTAGTTTTTTGGAATTTATGAATTTCACCATCAATTTCAATAGCTAGTTTTAATTTTGCACAATAAAAATCTACAATAAAATTACCAATCGGTTTTTGACGAGTAAATTTTAAATCAATTAATTTTTTATTTTTTAAAATTTTAGACCAAAATAATCTTTCTGCTTCTGTTTCAGATTTTCTTAATTCTCTAGCTCTGTAAACTAACTCTTTATCATATGGAATAAATTTATAGAGTTTCATAAGTTTATTATATAACAGAACTCGAACGAAAGAGCCCCCTGATAAGGGGGTTGGGGGTTGTATTCTTAGCCTTGCCCTGACAATGGAGAGGTTGGAGAGGGTTGTATTTGAGCCCCCTGACAAGGGGGTTGGGGGTTGTATTTAGAATCACATTATTTATTTTGCAATAACTGCAGCTTCGTCGAGTTTTACTGAAAGGAGTTTTGAAGCACCATCAGAACCTACTGTTACACCGTATAAAATACCTGCACGAGACATGGTTTCTCTATTGTGAGTAACGACAACAAGCTGTGAATGATGAGAAAGTTTCTCTAACATATCCCCATATTTACGAGAATTTGCCTCATCAAGTGCTGCATCAGTCTCATCTAACACTAAAAATGGTGGTGGATTTACTTGTGACATAGCAAAAAGAAGCGCAATAGATGTGAGAGATCTCTCTCCGCCTGAAAGTGCATTAAGTTCTTTTACTTTTTTATGAGGAAGAGAGACATCAATATCAATACCATACTCAAACAGAATTTCTTCTTTTTCTTCTGCCTGCGTAGAGAGGTCTCCTTCTATCTCTTCTTCTACTTTCTTTTTCTTATTTTCAGTAACGATAGAAAGATGTCCTTCTCCACCACCAAACATTAAAGAGAAAAAATTAGTAAATTCAACATTTATTTTTTTAATACCTTCTTTAAATTCTATATCAATCTTTTCTTTAAGATCAGCCATAAGTGTATGAAGTGACTCTATGCTTTTAGCTAAATCTTCCATCTCTTTTGTTAAAAAATCATCTCTCTCTTTAACTTCTTCAAACTCTTTCATGATTTCAGATCCACCACCTAAACCAACATCTTCTAATTTTATTTTAATACGTTCAATTTTTCGTCTTAATTCTTCTTGTTCTATTTTATTAACAACTATTTCTGCACCATCCCTGTTAGAGAAATTTTTATAAGATAATATATCACTATCAACTAGTGCATAACCTTCTTTTATCTCATTTTCAAAAGATTCTATTTCTTTTTTAAAATTTTCTTCTTTTACAGAAATAAAACTTAAAGAAGAAGATAATTCTTGTTGCTTAACTCTAAAATTAAACTTTTCCTTCTCTTTTATATGCAAAATTTCATTTTCTTCTGATATTTCTTTCTTTAAAATCTCTACTTTAGAGAAATTTTCCTTCTCTATTTCTTCCATTCTTTGTATTTCAAATGATATTTCTTGTTGTTGATTTTTTAGATTTTGAATCTCTAAGTCTAAAGAAGTATCTTCCAAAATATCTTCATTTTGATTAAATTTATTTAAAATATTTTTAACTCGTGTAAGTATTTGTTTAATTTCATATATATCTTCTTTCAAAAAAGCTTCTTCTATAACATTACTGATTTCAGTAAATGTCATTTTTATCTCCTCAGGATTTCTTACAATAATTTTCGGTGTTTTCTCCTTTCTTCGTTCTTCCATTTCCACCATTCCTTCAATCCTTCCTAATTTACGTTCTATCTCGCCTTTAATTCCACTAATTTCATGTATCTTCTTTTCAAGTATTTTTAATTCTTTTTCTTTTTCACTTTCTTCTTTTCTATCAATCTCATCGACATTAGAAATCTTTTCTTTTATATCTTCTAATTCTAAAGAAATCTTATTTTTCTCTATAAATAAGTTAGCCTTCTCTTTCTCTAAATAAATACTTTCTTTTTTAAGATATTCTTTATATAGCAAAAGTAATGTCACCTGCATTTCTTTTACTTTTTCAAACTTATCTACTTGTTTCTTTAAAAAATTCAAATGTGGAGCATTTTCTCTACGTAAAAGTGAGACCTCTTTCATATTATTTGTAGTTCTTTCAAGTTTACGCTGTGCTTCTTTTATTTTATATTGAAAAATTTTAAGTCCTAATGCATCTTCTATCATTTCTCTTCTATCTTTTGATGATGCATTGAGTATTCTATCTGCTTCCCCTTGTGAAATAATGTGGTGCTGAGATGAACCTATATTTACTGAAGACAAAAGATTATTTATATCTTTCAATCTCACTTCAGAACCATTTAAAATATATTTATTTAATCCATCAGAATATACCTCACGAGAGATAGAAACAGAATCATAATTTAAATTAATATTTTCACCAGTCTCGTTTGAGAGCTTAAAAACTTTATCAGAATTATCAAAATGTATAACGACACTTGCACGCGAGCTTTTTGATAAATTCTTTGATCCTTTAAAAATTAAATCAGATCCTGAACTCCCACGCATTGATTTTATAGATTGTTCACCTAGAACAAAACGAAGTGCTTCCACTACATTCGATTTGCCAGATCCATTTGGACCAACAATAGAAATAATAGGATTTTGAAATTCTAAAATTGTTTTTTTAGCAAAAGATTTAAAACCATTTATTTCTAAATTCTTAAGTCGCATATTTTATTCCATCCAATCTCTTATTTTTAATGCTGCTTCAGCCGCTTTTTGCTCTGCTTCTTGTTTTGATTTACCTCTACCTTCAGCTATCAAATCAGTTCCAAATAAAATACCAACAGTAAAATGTTTATCGTGGTCAGGACCTGATTCGTGTAAAACTTTATAAAAAGGAGTGACTCCTACAAACTCCTGAGCTTTTTCTTGTACTAAACTTTTTGCATCACGCCAAAGCTTCTTTGAAACTATTTCTTCTGTATGTGGTAAAAGAGAAACTGTTATAAATTTTTTAGCAACATCATATCCTTGGTCTAAATAAACAGCTCCTACATATGCTTCATAAGTATTAGCTAAAATATATTGTCTCGCTTTACCATTGTCTTTAGCTTCACCTTTAGATAAAAGTAAATAATCATTCATCCCAACTTTTTGAGCAACTTCAGATATTATAATAGCATTTACGAGTGCTGAACGAACTGCGGTTAATTCACCTTCTGTATAATTTGTATATTTTTTATAAAGAAAATCAGTGACAATAAGCTCTAACACTGCATCACCCAAAAATTCCAAGCGTTCATTGTGTGATAAGTTAGATCCTGGATTTTCATTAATATATGAACGATGAATAAAAGCTTGTTTAAGCAAATTTTTATCTTTAAAAACTATTTTTGTACTTTTCTCAAAATCTGAAAATTGAATCATAAATTTATTTTTTACTTAAAATTTCAATTGCACGAGTAATAAGTGGAATAATATCATTATAAATACGAAGTTCCGATAACTCTCTAAATTGAAACCATCGAGCATTATCTAATCCACCAGAATCTCCAAGTTTTAATTCTTGATATTCACTTTCTGCTAAAAAATACGTCACTTTTTTTAATGTCTTACCTTTTTCTGGATGAGAAGCCACATATTCATTCTCTCCAATCTTTTCTTTGATTACAATGTCAAGACCAACTTCTTCTTTTATTTTTCTTACTGTACCTTCTTCTACACCCTCATTTGCAATTTCTGAATTATCACCAATTTTACCTTTAGATAAAGTCCAATAACCAAACACATCATGAACTAATGCAAGCAATAAAACATTATCTTTTTTAGCATATATCAACGCTCCACCAAGCTCTTCAATTGGTAACTTTGTAATATCTATAGGTTCTTCACTTTTTTTCTTTTTACTTATTTGTTCTTTTCCAGGTTCTCCAATCTCTTTATAAACTGCACCAAGTACTCCATTCACAAATTTGCCAGAGTTTTCACCACCAAAAGTCTTAGCCAATTCTATGGCTTCATTTATTGCAACCTTAGGAGGTACTTGATTTCTATCACCAAAAAGAAGCTCTGTTAATCCAATTCTTAAGATATTTCTATCAACAACTGATATTTTATCAAGTGGCCAATCTGGAGCAGCTTTTTCTATTATTTCATCAATTACTTTATAATTTTTAAAAACTTCTTTTACTAATGTAGACACAAAAACATCATCCTCAAGTCCAGGAGCAAATTCTCTTAAATTTCTATTTAAAGCTTCTTTTATTTTATCATCAGTCCAAGCATTACCTTGTCCCGAAGTAGTCATAAAATCCCACTCAAAAAGTGTTTGAAGTACTATTGATCTTGAAAGGTGCCTATTTGCCATACGTTAGTTCAAAGTTATAAAGTTCATAAAGTTAAAAGAAAATCTAAAACCTTCTCAACTTTACAAACTTTATAACTTTCTACTTTATAAACTAGCTCTTTGCTTGAGCTGCTTTTTCTTTCTTTTGTTTCTTTTCCATCTTTTTAACCAAATCCAATACTTTCATTCCA
>Ga0065182_1001128_pt1 | contig 11172 bp, 7 predicted proteins | sample CryGey02umfilter_2_FD_59208 | JGI IMG/M metagenome (GOLD analysis project Ga0065182, IMG submission 59208) | Groundwater microbial communities from aquifer in Utah, USA - Crystal Geyser 4/10/14 0.2 um filter (version 2) (version 2) | ecosystem: Environmental > Aquatic > Deep subsurface >...
GAGCAGGTTTGTTTGTGAAAAAGAGTTCGATGGATATTTGGCACAAGTGTAATTCTCCTTTTGGTGAAAATGAGATCACATATTTATACGAAGATGGACGCTTTGTTTATGCCGCGGATAACGTGGGCGTTTATAAGTCAGAAAATTTCGGTAAAAGCTGGAAAAAGATATTTGAATCTTATGCGTATACGAAAGACGCCGTTGAGGCAATATCCGATGTTAGCTCAGAGCCTGACAATGATCTCGGTGTATCGTCTATCAAAAATATAACTGGTTTTGTTGGGCCTGAACCTGTTTTGTATATTGTAAGCACACAGGGCATCTTTGTTACAAAAGATTATGGTAAAAGTTTTGACCGATTGCCTATGGCTGGATTAAATGTTTCTGAATTGAAGTTTGTCGCGGTGGCACCTTTGAGCCGGAAAGTTTTCGCTGTTTTAACGTCTGGTATTTTTGTATTTGGGAAAGATATTTGGTCTCCTTTGGTCACGGCGCATGATTGTAGGCAAGTGGTTTTGAGCGGAGCAAATTTGATCTTGATCACTTCGCGGCAGATAATAGAACAAAAATTTTTAGATCAGCAAAGCGAAAAAGGTCAGGTGGTATCATCAATAAAAAATTTATTAAGCTCGTTTAATGATGAGCCGACTGTATCAGAAGTTCAAAAAATGGCCATAGCTTACGCTGAAGTGGGTAATGAAAAAATAAAAGAGTGGCGAAAGAAAGCAGGCATAAAAGCTATCATGCCGACGTTTTCTTTCGGATATGGCAGTAATGTTTATGGTTCGTCTAAGGGTGAGTTTGCCGTCGGGCCTAACGACTGGGATTTCAAAGTATCGTGGGATTTAGCTGACTTAGTGTACAATAACGCTCAGACGAGTATAGACGTGCGATCTAAATTGATGGTTCAGCTTAGAAATGATATATTGTCAGAAGTGACAAGGTTATATTTTGAAAGAAGAAAATTGCAGATAGAGTTGCTTTCCATTGTTGATATTCCTTCAAAAGATAAGCTTGAAAAGGAGCTTAAGCTTATGGAGCTGACCGCTTTGCTTGACCGCCTCACAGGAGGGAGCTATTCAAGAGTTTTAAAAAGTACGAACTAAATAAATCCAGCCCCTAACCCGCACGCCTGCCTTGACTTACCAAAATCCTTATAGTATACTTTATGAATGTCTAAGTTGATGATAGTTGATGATGAGCTGGACGTCAGAGAATACCTGAAGAATTTTTTCAAGAGGAGAAAGATTGACGTAATAACAGCAGAGAGCGGGGAAGAGGCTATAGAGTTGATTGGTACTCAACAGCCTGACCTAATGATCTTAGACGTAAGGATGGCCGGTATTGACGGTGTTGAGACATTAAAAAGGATAAGGGGCCAGGGAAATTCCGTGCAGGTCATCATGGTAACGGGGGTTGAGGACGAAGTCATGCTTAAACCACTCAATGAGCTGAATGTGTCGGCTTGTATTCATAAGCCTTTAATTTTGGAAGAGTTAGAAAAAGAGGTTTTGCAGAGGCTCATGACCAAGTAGGGGGTCATAAGAAACGTTGTTTATTAGAAAAGTTCTCGCCTTATTATTGATCGCTTGTCTTCTCTTTCCGCCTTCGTCTGTTTTCGCGGTTTCAGCTTCTGATGCCATCGTGGGTATAGCCCTTAATTATTATAATAAAGGTTATTATGACGAAGCCTTGCATGAATTCAGCAAGGTCTTGTTGTTGGAGCCTGATAATGAACAAGCCTATGCCTATATCCAGCAGATAAGGCAAAAACAAGCTGTTCAGAGAGCAGGGATCAGAGTTGAAGAAGTTGTAGCGGCCCTGGATGAATTTGAGCAGTCTGATAAAATGCCGGCTCCGGTAGACAGAGATGTTATCATCAACCGCGAATTGGATAAAAGAACTTCAGTCAAAAAACAAAGCAAGCCTCCTGTTGTTCAGCATCATAAAGTAAATCCCAAAGTAAAAAAAGCCTTAGAAAAACGCGAAAGAACCGGAGATTACGTAGATATGAAAGGCGAATTCCAGGTATCTGCCGGCACGCGTTCTTCCAATGAAACTATCTGGAAAGAGGCTAACGCCGACTTAAACGAGAAAAATTACCGCATCTTGTGGAGCAAAGCCAAACACAATACTTTTGACCCGGCTATTTTTGACAGGATAAGGCTTGATCTGGATACAAAGAATTTAGATGAACTGGGCCTGGATAATTTAAGCGCCCATACTAATATTACAGTTGATCCGTGGAGTTTTACCGGAAAGTCGGATAAATTTACTATTCCTGGCGCCGGCGGCGACGCGGCTGAGTTTGAATTGAAATATTGGTCTAATACGGGAAATACCCTTAATGAGATCATTTATACTTTGAACAATGGCGACGCGCTTGCTACTCCTGAGATCAACGTAAAAAACAACATGACAAGCCCTGCCACAGTGACATCCACTTTTGGCAATATCTTTACCATCCCTGCCCAGAAAATACACCGGGAATTTTTACCCATAAGGGAATTTTGGGTGGAATATAAGGACGACCAGAACCGTTTGCGGGTATTTCCTATAGCCTATCAGAACCAGGCATTATCAACCGATGATCCGTTGATGCTGTCTAACCGCCATACATGGTGGGAAGAAAGCCCTTGGCTTGCTGAATGGAAACCAGGCAATGTTATCTCAGGGCCGCCGGCAGGTTTTAGGAAGGGCGTATGGGATGATTCGCTGGCATTCTTTACGCGAGATAGCGACGGCCTGAGATTGACCTCCCTTAGAGGCTTTTCTTTCGCTTATGACGGCAGTGATACGAAGGTTCAGTCCACGTTGGCAAGCCCGAAAAATCTCTGGGGAGATTATGGTAATTTTGAGACCTACGCTGCAGCCACGCGCCTCAAACATGATATTTTCTATAACTTAGGCATAGGCCTTACGCATACAGGGCATTTTGGTTATAGTTCAAGCCGGCTTGATAGCTTAAATAACTCGTTCTCGGTTGACGCTAAACATGAACCTATCATAGGAACAAAAGTCGCAGGTCAGATAGCGACTTCCGAGTCTTCTATTGACAGGACCAATAAGGATTTCAGCACGCGTAAACGCGGCAACGCGTATATTGTGTCATTAGTCAATAGATTCCCGGCGGATGAAGTCTATGAGCAGGATTTTAGCGCTATCAAAATAAACGACGATGAGGATAGCTTCCTAAAAAGTAAATTTCAGATAGCGCGTATGGACAATGGCTTTGAATCCAGCCTTGCCACCTACCGTCAGACGAGGGACGACGAGTTCTGGTCCAGGCATATTAGTTTCAGGAAGCACCCGCTTTCTCTTTATACGGGTATGACCAGCCCCATGAAATGGGATGATATAAAGACCTTTGCCATAGGCGATGGTATAGATGCCGGGCGCGACGTAATAGGGTTGCGTCTGGAAGGTTCAACAAAGGTCTTTGACAGGGATCTTGACGGCTTTTTTGACTCCAGGAACGTCCATAAGAATAGCGGAGCTTTTATAGAGAACGTATCACGGATGGAGCTTTCTTATGAATCGTCAGACAGATTAACGACAAGATTTTTGGGTATTCGCCACAATCTTCATGAAACATACGCCGGGCTTGACCCGTTCATTTTTGATCCTTATACCGGCAAACAAATAGCCAATACCGCTATAGCCGCTGGGCAAGACCCGTCGCTCGCCACGGCTTCTTTAGGATTTGATTATAAACTCTCGGATAAATTTTCTTTTAACAGCGTTTATGAGCATACCAACGATTCAACGGTTGCCACTGATAATTATCCCCGGGGGCTTTTCAATAGTGCCAGCCAAACGGCAACGACAGAGAATGGTAAAACATATTGGGAGCCGATACCGTTTCTTTACACTCAGACGCCCTTTGGGCTTCCACCATATGACTATTTTGATATATACAAGTTTGGTTTTAGCTATAGCCCTGTAAACGAGCTGGAGTTCTACCTTGATATTTCTTTTAACGAGAACAAAAAGTTCGGCCAAATAGATGATAATATGAACCATTACGGCCTTGAGATAGCCTATACGCCTACCCCGCGCCTGAGTTTCTTTTTTAAATACGCGGTCTCGCGTTGGATAGACATGCTTGAATTGAACTCATCCGGCCTTGAGCTTTACGATTGGCACAATAATTTTTTCCTGCAGTCAAGGTATAACTTAAGCGATTCCGCGGAGTTTGTTTTTGATTATGGCGTGGGCGGCATAACACCTCTTGGCACTGCTACGTATGACCCTTTTGGGGGCGCTTTGGCGGTGTTGGATACCCAGCATATTATGAGGCTTTATTTTAAGAAGAGGTTTTAATGAGGATCAATTATAAGAGGGAGCTGGAAGATGCCGCCAGGACGATGATCCTCGTGCATAAGCCTAACACGCTTATCCGCCTTATACTGCGCATGATAGTGCGCAAGGTAAGGGTAGAACACGCTGGTATCCTTCTTTATGAGAAATCCAGGGATTGTTTTATCGTCACCATAACCCGCGGCCAGATAGGGTCTAAGATACCCGCAGGGCTTGTGCGCCTTGATAAACATTCCCCGATAATAAGATTTTTTAATGACAGTAATAATTTTCCTTTGCTTGAGAGGGGCGCGCTCTTGCTTTCTAAAATAAACGCCATTCTTTCTGACAGGGATTTTTTTTCAGGTAAAGAAGAGCTTGAAAAACTTATTATCGCCATAAAGTTCCAGATGAAGAGTTTTGACACGGTCGTTTGCGTGCCCGCCTATTACAGGGACAATCTATTGGGAATATTGATGCTGGGGGAGAAGGTCAACAAGAAGACCTTTAAGAGAGAAGAGCTGGATTTTTTTAACGCCTTAGCGAATGACGTGGCCATGGCTTTAAGGAACGCTTTTTTATTTGAAGACTTACAGCTTGAGATAGAGCGCAATAGAAAACTGTTTTTGGAAACGACGATGGCGCTTTCCGCGGCGATTGACGCGAAAGACCACTATACTCGCGGCCATACGATGAGGGTCACGGAATACAGCCTTGCTATGTGCAGGTACATAATAGCAGATAGCAGTAAAAACCTTGATGCTAAATTCCTTGATGACCTGCATGTCGCGAGCCTGCTTCACGACGTCGGCAAGATAGGCGTGCCGGAAGCTATACTTTGTAAAAAAGGCGAGTTGACTGATGAAGAACGAAAGAAGATAAACGAACATTGTGTTATCGGCGCCATGATACTTGAGCCAATAAAAGCATTAGATGAGGTCATACTGGGAGTTAAATATCACCACGAAAGATTTGACGGGTCGGGTTATCCTGAGGGCCTTAAGGGCGAGGCAATACCTTATATAGCTTCTATCATCTCGGTCGCCGATTCTTATGACGCTATGACCACGGACAGGCCTTACCGCGGAGCTTTTACAAAAGATCAGGCTATGGTGGAGATAGAGCGCTGCGCCGGCACTCAATTTAATCCGTATCTTGTCAGGGTATTGGCAGCATTATATAAGAGGGGAGAGCTTTAAATGACGGCTTTACAGAATAACGACCAATATGTCGGAGAGCTCTTGGTCAGGGACGGCATCATATCCAGCGAAGATCTCACCAGGGGATTAGAGGAACAGAAGAATAATAGGGATTTTTTGTGTTCTACGCTTGTAAAGCTGGGTTTTGCCAGTGAAGAGAAGATATTTTCTATCCTGTCGCTGCAGATAGGTGTGCCCTACCTTAACCTGAAAGATTTCAAAATAGAGGCGTCAGTATTAAAAGCGTTCCCGGGTAATTTCGCGTTAGCCTGTAAGTGCGTACCTTTGAAAAAAGTGGGTGATTGCCTGTTTGTGGCCTTGACTGACCCGCTTAATTTAAAAGCGGTTGAAGAGATAAGGGCCTACGCTGGCGTAGATAAGCTTAAAATATTTTTATCTGGTGAAAACGAGATACGTGACACAATAAGGAAGTATTATGGTCTTTAGTAATTCCCGCCAGTTTATCCATTGACAAATTAAAAAATAAATGATATATTTAATGTAATTGATAGTTAACATAGTTGATTATCAATGTAATTAAGCTTATCCCTTGCGAAAACATTTGTAAATTTTCACACGACATACTTGTGCAAAAATTTACTGCACTCGCTTCGGGATTAACTTTGCGATGAAATAATACCTACAGTATACAAAGTTAAGGAGGTTAAGTATGGCCCCAATTACTTTAGATACGTTCGCGGATAAATTAAATGAGATAATACCTTTGATGATGAAAGAGCTGTCTCATCGCCAGACGAACGAGCTATATAAAGGTAAGATAACTTTGCCTCAATTTATAGTCATGTCTTTTTTGGATAGAAAAGGCCCTTTGAACATGACTGAGTTGGCTCGTTACATGGATATTACAACAGCAGGTATGACGGGTATTATAAACCGCTTAGTCAAGGGTGGATATGCCGTAAGAAGGCCATATCCTAAAGACAGGCGTGTTATCTATATACATGAGACGCCTAAAGGTGCCGCGCTTACACGTAAGGTTAGCGCCGAAAGGCGTGAGATGATAATTGATGTATTTGGTAAGATATCAGAAAAGGAAAGAGAAGATTATTTGAATATTCTAACTCATGTTTTGGAAACGTTAGCGGAAGGGCATTGATGCCTGTTATGAAAAATATTTTGATAAGCCTGACGGTTCTATTATTTTTGGCTGGCGGCTCTTTTGCGCAGGGAATTGTTCCCGAAGATAAGCCTCTGACCCTGCCTGATTGTTACGCGTTAGCGCTCAAACAAAGTGAGGTTATTGCTATAGACTCCGAGCGTATTAAAGAGGCAGAGGGCCATTTTCTTCAGGCTTTAGGCACGCTTTTGCCGCATTTTACGTTTTCTTCGGATACCTACAGGGGCGAGCCTGTTACTACCACTAATAAAGGGTCTATACAGAAATTTACTGTTAAGCAATTGCTTTTTCAAGGTTTTAAAGAGTTCGCTGCTATGAAAGGCGGCAGTTCTGAAAAAGACCAGCGAAATAGCGAAGTAATACGCGCTAAACAGCTGCTCTTTACGGATGTTTCCGACGCATTTTATATTCTTATGGAAGTAAAGGAAGATTTAAAGTCTCTTCATACAATAGAACGCGCTCTCAAAGACAGGCTCAAGGAATTAAATGAACGGGAAAGGCTTGGTAGATCCAGGAAGAGCGAAGTGGTAAACACCGAAGCTCAGCTTTTTGGAGTTGTGGCTGATATTGAGTACATTAAGGCCCAGGAGATCCTGGTAAGGCAGCTTTTAGAATTTTTGGTGGGCGGCACGGTAAGGGAGATCATAGATAATGAACCTGTTCCTCCTTTTATGAGGCCGGAGAGCGATTATACTCCTAAAGCCGCGGCTAGGCCGGATGTGGTGGCCGCCAAAAAGGCCTGGGGCGTTGCGCGGGCAGGCGTTATTGTCGCGCGGAGCGGTTTTTTTCCATCGGTGAGCCTTGAAAGTAATTATTACGCTAAGCGTTCTATAGCCCCGACAAATACTGAATGGGATGCTATGTTAAGTATCGATGTCCCTATTTTTCAGGGGACGGAAACTTTTGGAGTTGTTAGATCAGCTGTTTCGCAGGCGCGCCAGGCGGAGCTGACTGCAAATCGCGCGTTGCGCCTTGCTGTTCAGAATATCCGTGATTCATACGTAAGGTTTGAATCGGTCATTTTAATATATAACGCGCTTAAAAGAGCTTTGTCAGCGGCAGAGATGAATTACGCTCTTCAGAAAGAAGATTATAAATTAAATCTGGTCAATAATATTGACGTTTTGGACGCCATCCAGAAATGGCAGACATCCAAAAGGAATTATATTCATAGCCTTTATGAAGCTAAAAGGTCATATTGGCAGCTGCGCGTTGCCTGTGGCGAAACAATTTAATACCCGGAGTTTAGTGGCACCTGGCCCTTATAAGGAATTTGGCCAGTGTTTCGCTAAATAAAACTTTAAGGTGCTCAAGGAGTTTAAATGTCGCTTTCTGATGTATCTATAAAAAATCCTGTTTTTTCGTGGATGTTGATGGCGGCTTTCATGATCTTTGGCCTTATCAGCTATAGCAGGCTCGGTGTCAGTCAGCTGCCTTCTGTTGATTTTCCGCTCGTGTCTGTGGCCTTAACATGGGAGGGGGCGGCTCCGGAGGTCATGGAGACGGATGTCGTAGATTTCGTTGAAGATGGTGTTATGAGTATCCAGGGCGTTCGGGATGTTTCTTCTTCTATCCATCAGGGCGCGGCTACAATAACAATAGAATTTGAATTAGGCAAGGATATAGACACGGCGGTGCAGGAGATCCAGACAAAGATCGCCCAGTCACAGAGGTTGCTGCCTAAAGACCTTGATCCTGCCATTGTCAGTAAGGTCAGCTCAGAGGACCATCCCCTTTTAGCTATTACACTTGCGTCAGACACCATGCCTCTGCGGGACCTTATGTCGTATGTGCAGGATCATTTTAAGAACAATTTTACGACTATAAGCGGTGTTGGTGAAATATTTTTAGGCGGGTTTTTAGACAGGAACTTAAGGATCTGGGTAGACGCCGATAAGCTGGAGGCTTATCAATTGACTGTTCAGGATGTTATTGACGCCGTGGCCCGAGAGCATGATGAGATACCTGCCGGCCGCCTTGAGACTGATAAAAAAGAATATAACATAAGGGTCATGGGTGAGGCGACGACAACAAAAGAGTTCGGGGATATTATTATTTCCAAAAGGGGTTCTGAGACAGTCTATCGGCCCATATACCTTAAAGATATTGCTTCTGTTGAAGATGGTTTGGCTGATGTGCGCCGTATAGCGCGCAGCCGCGGACAGCAGTCTGTGGCTATGCTCGTGCGTAAACAACGCGGCGCCAATGAGGTGGAAGTAGCGCGTAAGGTCTTAAAAAAGCTTGCTGAGATAAAGAAAGATATCCCTAAGGGAATAGACGCGCGCGTCTCCTTTAATCTTACAAAGTTCAGTGAAGATTCCATACATGAATTGGTTTTTACTCTTGTGCTTTCGGCCCTTGTCACGTCTTTTGTTTGCTGGATATTTTTAGGGTCGTGGAGTTCAACGGTAAATATCCTGTTGGCCATACCCGTATCTATCCTCGGAACTTTCATTGTCATTTATTTTATGGGTTTTACCCTTAACACATTCACGGTGTTGGGGCTTTCTTTGGCTATAGGTATAGTTGTAGACGACGCAATAATGGTGTTAGAGAATATTGTGCGCCATAGGGAAAATGGAGAGGATAAACTCCACGCCGCGCGGGACGGAGCCCAGCAGATCACGTTTGCCGCGCTAGCCGCTACCAGCGCTTTGATAGCTATATTTCTGCCTGTTGCTTTTATGAGCGGCATTATAGGAAAATTCTTTTATCAGTACGGTGTTACAATATCTGTTGCTGTCGCGCTTTCTCTGCTTGAGGCCTTGACTCTGGCTCCTATGCGTTGCTCCCAGTTTTTGGAGGTCGGCAAGAGGCATGCAGGTTTTGGCCGCAAGATAGAGGGTAGTTTTCACTGGTTATCAGTTCAATACCAGCGTTTGCTTGCAAAGGTCTTAGAGAGACGGGGCAAGGTCTTGGCAATAGCTCTGATGTTTTTTATCGCGTCATTGGTCTTTTTAGTATTTTTACGCAAAGAATTCATACCTTCGCAGGACCAGAGCATGTTCATGGTCCGCATTCAGACGCCTGTTGGTTCTTCTATAGAACTTACAGACGCGCGATTTAAAATAGCTGAAAAATTTGTCATGGGTCGCCCTGAATTAAAACACTACATTGCCCTTGTGGGCGGTATGGGCGGTGGCGAGGTAAATTCCGGCATTATGTTCGTGACATTTAAAGACCCTAAAGAAAGGCCTGTAGTCGCGCCAGCGAAGCACCGGCTTTCTCAGGCTGAACTGATGACGCTTTTCCGCACTGAGTTTAACAAGATACATGATGTTAAGGCTACCATTCAGGACTTATCATTATCGGGATTTTCCGCTCAGCGCGGTTTCCCTATAGAGGTATCTATTCGCGGCCCGGACTGGGAAAAACTAGCAGTATCTTCCGAGGCCCTGCGCAAACGCATGGAAAAAAGTCCGTTAATGACGGATGTGGACACTGATTATCTTACGGGTGTCGCCGAGGTTGAGATCATGCCTGATAGAGAACAAGCCGCGCAGCGTGGCGTAAGTATAGAAAAGATCGGTATTGCTATCAATGCCCTAATGGGTGGCCAGCGCATAGGTAAATATACCAAAGATGGCCGTCGCTATGATGTAAGGGTCAGGCTTATTCCTTCTCAACGCACTAAAAACGAAGATATTGAAAAGTTATGGGTGTGGAATAATAGGGGGGAGATGGTTCAGTTAAAGAACGTGGTTTTAATTAAAGAGAAAGCAAAGCCATTGACTATAACCAGGCGTAATAGGGAACGTTCCATTTCCATTTTTGCCAATATAGCGCCTAAAAGATCACAGACCGACGCCTTGAATGAAGTCCGGCGCCTGGCTAAGGAAGTCTTGCCAGAGGGGTACAGGGCTGTCTTTACCGGGAGTACTCAGACATTCACTGATTCTTTCTCCGGCCTTCTGCTTGCTTTTTGGCTGGGAATACTTGTGGCTTACATGGTGCTGGCTTCACAGTTCAATAATTATCTGCATCCTGTTGCGGTGCTTTTTGCCTTGCCTTTCAGTATTTCAGGCGCTCTTATCACTTTGTTTTTAGCGGGCCAGTCTTTAAATGTCTATAGCCTTATCGGACTTATCCTTTTGATGGGCATTGTCAAAAAGAATTCTATTCTATTGGTTGATTTTACGAATCAATCCCGCGAGAAGGTTGGGGATGCCAAGGCAGCGCTTTTAGAGGCGTGTCCGACGAGGTTGAGGCCTATCCTTATGACGTCTATCGCGACCATTTCTGCCGCTATTCCTCCGGCCTTGGCCATAGGCCCGGGAGCTGAAACCCGCATACCCATGGCCCTTACAATAATCGGCGGGGTAACTGTTTCTACCGCCCTTACGCTTTTTGTCGTTCCGTGCCTCTATAGCCTTCTTTCCAAACATGATAGATTCCAAAGAATAAAATTATAATTGTAAGTGGCGGTGTCTTTTTAACCCTCTGCATTAAATAAATTGTAGAGGGTTTTTTTTAAGGTAAAATAAGCCCATATCAGATAGTAAGAAAGGAACGCTTGTGCCGCTTGCAAGAAGAATA
>Ga0065182_1001135_pt1 | contig 11143 bp, 6 predicted proteins | sample CryGey02umfilter_2_FD_59208 | JGI IMG/M metagenome (GOLD analysis project Ga0065182, IMG submission 59208) | Groundwater microbial communities from aquifer in Utah, USA - Crystal Geyser 4/10/14 0.2 um filter (version 2) (version 2) | ecosystem: Environmental > Aquatic > Deep subsurface >...
CAGGCTTTCGCCCATTGTGGAAAATTCCCTACTGCTGCCTCCCGTAGGAGTCTGGGCCGTTCTCAGTCCCAGTCTGGCTGATCATCCTCTCAGACCAGCTAATGATCGTCGCCTTGGTGAGCTATTACCTCACCAACAAGCTAATCATGCGCAGGCCGTTCCCAAACCGCCGAAGCTTTACCCAGCATCTTTCGAAAAAGATGCTGGGCACATGCGGTATTAGACACCATTTCTGGTGCTTATCCCTCAGTTTGGGGTACGTTCCTACGTGTTACTCAGCCGTCCGCCGCTCGTGTACTTTCACACATTATTCAACCGGACCCACAATAACTCTGTGAATTTATGCCTGGTTACTTGTTCCTCTTGCGAAGAACGATGCGAAAATTTCAGCCGAAATTTCTGCGACCTGGCTTGGTTAAATAATCTGTGAAAGCCTTACCGCTCGACTTGCATGTCTTAGGCACGCCGCCAGCGTTCATCCTGAGCCAGGATCAAACTCTCCAAAAAAAGAATCTGTTCTTTGACTTCAGTCGAACATTTGACCAATTGGATTGCTCCAACAGTTCAAACTGACTATTCTAAAACAGTTCACGCACCAACTTACATCGAAACATATGTGGTGCTAAATGAACTGACGTTGATTTGCACTACTCAATTTTTAACGATCAAATGGCCATTTCGCGGAGAGACTCATAGAGCCCCACGTCAAGCCATTCAGACCATCGTACTCCCCGAAGACCCCTTTCGTCAAGGGGTAAACAGACACTATAAGTTGTTATACTTGCAACGCTTAAGCGGTTTCGGCCAAGTGCCGCTGCAGTTGGCCGGCCATAGCCTCTACAGCCGTATGGCCAATTGATACGACGGTAAAGCCTTGAGCCAGTTCCAGTACTTCGTCCCTGTCGCGGCTCGGGACTTCGTCGCCTGGCAGACGGCCCTCTCTGGCGACCTCGCCGATGAGGGTTCTATTCTGGTGTTCCAGATGATCGGCAACACGAATAAGGCCGATGCGGTCTTCTTCGGTAATGCTCTTACGGTCTATCAGTCGGTGCGGCGCCATAATATCTGTCAGGTTGGCGGGATCCGCAGGCATGAGCAAGAAGTTATTTTATTATGGGGGTCATGGGCGTAGCCATACAATAGACGTACAAACGAAGTACATTGTATCCCCACCGTGGGTTGCTGGAGTAGGTACACGGTGTGTACCTTTTGTATACACGCTGTATACACGGTCGTGGGATGGAAGACTGACCGTTGCTAGTCTTCGGGGGCGGGTTCGGCCTTGGTTTCGTCTTTGGGCTTGGTTTTGCCAGCGTCAGGGATGAGCTCGGGAGCGGGTTCATCTTCGGGAATGTCTTCGGTTTTATCGACCAGGGCTAGTGAAACTACCTGGTCACCGTCGTTGAGGCGCATGATGCGGACGCCTTGGGTGGCACGTCCGAGGGCTGAGATGTCTTTCAGGCCCAAGCGGATGGTCTGGCCTTGCTGGCTGATGATGATTACTTCTTGGTCTTCGCCGAGTAGGCGCTTAACACCTATCAATTCGCCGGTTTTGTCGTTAACCACGGCCGAGCGGATGCCGACGCCGCCACGGGCGTGCGGCGTAAACTGGGCGACCTTGGTGCGCTTGCCGTAGCCGTATTTACTGATTACAAAGATGTCACTGCCTTCTTCTACGATGTCCATGCCGATGACGCGGTCGCCGGGGCGCAGGCGGATGCCGCGAACACCGCGCGAGACGCGGCCCATTGGCCGGGCGCCCTTTTCGTGGAAGCGGATGGCCTGGCCCAGAGAGGTGGATATAACCACTTCGTCGTCGCCATCGGTCATGCGAATCCACTTCAGCTCGTCACCTTCGTCGAGGTTAATGGCTATTAGACCGCTGGTGCGAACGTTCTGGTACTGGGCAAACGGTGTTTTCTTGACTACGCCGCGGACGGTACACATGATCAGGTTGGCGGCATTGTCGGACTTACTGATGTTAATCACACTGCTAACGGTCTCTTCGGGCTGAAGCTGTAACAGATTGACAATGGCCACGCCCTTGGCGTTCAGGCCCACCGCCGGCACTTCGTAGGCCTTGAGGCGGAAGACCCGACCCTTGTTGGTAAAGAACAGCAGAAAATCGTGGGTGCTGGCGCTAACGACGTGCTCAATGACATCTTCTTCGCGGGTAGCCATGCCGCGGCGACCCTTGCCGCCCCTGCCCTGGCGCTTGTATTCGGCCAGTGGACTGCGCTTGATGTAGTTGGCGGCAGTAAGGGTTACGGCCACCTGCTCGTCGGCAATCAGGTCTTCGTCGCTCATCTTGCCGAGCTCGGAAGCCACAACTTTGGTGCGGCGCTCATCGCCGTACTGCTTTTTAAGTTCCAGTAGTTCGTCTTTAACAATTTTGAGGATTTTGGCTTCACTGGCCAGAATGCTTTCCAGCTTGGCAATCAGCTTAAGCAGTTCGGCCAGCTCGTTTTCGACCTTCTGGCGTTCCAGGCCGGCCAGGGCGCGTAACTGCATGGCCAAAATAGCCTTGGCCTGGATCTCGGTCAGCTTAAACTTCTTGATTAGATTGGCCTGGGCGTCTTCGGTAGTGTCGGAAGCCCGGATGACTTTAATAACTTCGTCGATGTGATCGAGGGCGATCTTGAGGCCTTCCAGGATGTGGGCGCGTTCCTTGGCCTTCTTGAGCTCAAAGATAGTGCGGCGCCGGATGACCACCACGCGGTGCTTGATGTGCTCGCTCAGAATGTCTTGCAGGCCCAGCACGCGCGGTTGAATGCCATCGATCAAGGCCATCATATTAAAGTGGAAACTGGTTTGCAATGGTGTTAGTTTGTAGAGCTGATTGAGCAGTTTCTTGGGGTAGGCGTCCTTTTTGAGGTCAATAACGATGCGCACCTTACCGCGAGCCGTTTCATCACGCAGATCGCTGATGCCAACCAGTTTTTTGTCGCGCACCAGGTCGGCGATCTTGAGCACCAGCGTTTCTTTGTTGAGGGCGTAAGGGATTTCGGTGATGATAATTTGGTGCCGGTTCTTGGCGCCCTCGACGATTTCGGCCACACCGCGGGTAACCACACCGCCACGGCCGGTAGCGTAAGCCGTGCAGATCGATTCTTTGCCATAAATTATGCCGCCGGTTGGAAAATCGGGGCCTTTAACGTGCTGTAACAGATCATCCAGCGTGGAATCGGGCTTGTCGATCAGTTGGACTTCAGCATCGATCAGCTCGCTCAGGTTGTGCGGCGGAATGTTGGTAGCCATGCCGACGGCGATACCAAGTTGTCCGTTTAACAACAATATCGGTAGCTTGGCCGGCAGGACGGTAGGTTCTTGGGTGGTGTTGTCGTAGTTGTCGCGGTAATCGACCGTTTCTTTGTCGATGTCGGCCAGAGCCTCATCGGCCAGGCGGGCCATTTTGGCTTCGGTATAACGCATAGCGGCCGGTGGGTCGCCGTCCATCGAGCCAAAGTTACCCTGGCCGTTTACCAGCATGTAGCGCATTGCCCAGGGCTGAGCCATGCGCACCATGGCGTCGTAGATGCTGGAATCGCCGTGCGGGTGATACTTACCCATAACTTCACCGACCACGTTGGCGCTTTTGCGGTGGCGGGCGGTAGAGCGCAGGCCGGTAGAATACATGCTGTATAAAATGCGGCGATGCACGGGCTTAAGACCATCTCTGACGTCAGGCAGAGCGCGGTCAATGATAACGCTCATGCTATAACGCAGATAGCTATCTTCCATGACGTTTTCGACAGTGCGGCGTTCTACGGTGTGCGAGTGGCCGGAATCCATAATATCAGCAGCGTGTTCTACGCCGCGGCGGCGCTCTTCCATGGAAACCTCGTGGCGCACCTCGTTATTAGGCTTCTGCTCAAATAATTCCGGCGGGTTCTGATCTTCGTCCATGTTAAATATCCAGATCCTTTACGAACTTGGCGTTGGCCTGGATGAAGCTCTTGCGCAATTCCACCTCTGATCCCATCAGCTTGCTAAAGATGATGTCGGCCTTTTCGGCATCGTCTACCTTAACTTGTACCAGCACTCGCTTGGTGGGGTTCATCGTGGTTTCAAACAGCTGTTCGGCGTCCATTTCGCCCAGACCCTTGTAGCGCTTTTGCTCTACAAAGCCGGCCTGCTTGAGGCGGTCATCGTTGATGTCAATCTTGGTGCCCTCTTGCTTGCGCTTGGCTATGGCCGCATCGAGAGCTACTTCCAGCTCGTCTTCGGCGTAGATAAATACCGAGTTTTTGCGGCTACTGCGGATCAGCTCGAACAGCGGTGGTTTGGCCAGGTAAACGTGGCCGCCGTCCAGTACCGGCTTCATGTAACGGAAGAAGAAGGTCATCAGCAGGGTGCTGATGTGACTGCCGTCGACGTCGGCGTCGGTCATGATAATTACCCGGTCGTAACGCAATAGCGAAACATCAAAAGATTCTTCTATACCAACGCCCATGGCCTTAATGAGGTTGACGATTTCGTTATTGGCCAGCATTTTGTCGAGGCGGGCACGTTCCACGTTTAACACCTTGCCGCGCAGGGGCAATATAGCCTGGCTCTTGCTGTCGCGGCCGGATTTGGCCGAGCCGCCGGCGCTGTCGCCCTCTACCAGATATAGTTCGGAGTCTTTGGGGTCTTTGTTAGAGCAGTCGGCCAGTTTGCCGGGCATGCTGGCACCGTCGAGGATGCCTTTGCGCAAGATGTTGTCGCGGGCGGCGCGGGCGGCCTTGCGGGCGCGGGCGGCCAACAGGGCTTTGCCGACGATCTTGCGAGCCACGGCCGGATGTTCCTCGAGGTAGTAATTGAAGTGCTCGTTCATCACCTGCTCGACATAGCCACGCACCTCCGGGTTACCGAGCTTGTTCTTGGTTTGACCTTCGAACTGCGGGTCGGGCAGTTTTACCAGGATGATGCAAGTCAGGCCTTCGCGGGTGTCTTCGCCGCTGAGATTTTCTTCTTTCTCTTTGATGAGGCCGTTTTTGCGGGCGTAGTCATTGATAACACGCGTTAGGGCGGCCTTGAAGCCGGTTAGGTGCGTGCCGCCGTCGGGGTTGAGGACGTTATTGGCAAAGGCTTTGATGGTTTCGGTGTAGGCATCGGTGTATTGAAGTGAGATTTCGACCTGGGCTTCTTTGGCCATTTTGTCGACGTAGAAAATATCGTCGTCAACGACATCTTTACCGATGTTGAGATGCTTAACATAGCTCTGGATACCGCCTTCAAAATAGAAACCGTAGCGCCGACCGGTAGCTTCTTCCTCCAGATGGGTGTGAACGCCCTTGGTCAGGTAGGCGGCGTGGCGCAAGCGATCCAGGATGCTGTCGTAGCTAAATTGGACACTCTCTTTGAAGATGGTTTCGTCGGGGTAAAAGGTGATCTCGGTACCGGTGCGGTCGGTTTTGCCGATGATTTTGAGGTCGCTCTTGGGGGCGCCCCGCTCATACTCTTGCTGCTGTATTTTACCGTCATAGTGAACGGTTACAACCAATTTGCTGGATAAGGCGTTGACCACGCTGACACCGACGCCGTGCAATCCACCAGACACTTTGTAGCCGCCATCGCCGAACTTGCCACCGGCGTGGAGCACGGTTAATACCGTTTCGACGGTGCTCTTTTTGGTTTTGGGGTGGATGTCAGTCGGAATGCCACGACCGTTGTCGATTACGGTTATGCCGCCGTCGGCCAGCATTTTAACAGATACGGCGGTGGCGTGGCCAGCCAAGGCTTCGTCGATACCGTTGTCGACAATTTCCCATACTAAATGATGCAGCCCCTCCAGGCCGGTGCCACCAATATACATACCGGGACGCTTACGAACCGGCTCCAAACCCTCGAGAACGGTAATCTGGTCGGCAGAATAACCGGATTTCTTACCTTTAGCCTCAGCCAATGTCTTTCACCCCTATTTATAACAATTTATGGTTTTGTCCCACTGCTTCTATTATAGCTAATCAGCCGCTTGTCGACAAGTGTAACGTGTTGCAAATCACTTGTGCTTATGGAGGTTTCCGTGCTTAAATGAGTCTTGTAAAAGATTAAACAAAAAAATGTTTGAAAAACTCCTTTCACTAGTACCCTACAACCCCGGTCTGGTGCACCAGTTGGCCTTCTACTCACGGCGCATGCGCGAGGAGTCCACTATCCGCCGCACCGGTCTGGTCTTTATGGTGCTGGCCTTTATGGTTCAGTTCTTTGCTGTCCTCAGTCCACCGCAATCGACAGTAGCTGATTCGACTAATGACATGATTGTTGGTGGTTTCAGCTCGGCGGCTGAGGCTAAAAAAATCTGTCTCTCCGGTACTAAACACTATGGAACGATAGTTCACTACTTTGGCCTAACCTGTAAAGAAATCGGTGCAGCCGATGACCTCTACATTCACGCCTATTCCGGCAACTACTACTCCATGGGCTGGAAGTCGGTTGGTGCAACCTATAACGGCAAGCCGACCCACGAAACGCCTTATAACATCTCCGGAGCCGGCCGTCTTTACATGCGCAAGCTGAATATCTGGGGTCAGGACGCCTGGCATGTTCTGCGCGTTCGCAACAGCGAGAACAAGGTCTTCTACGTCATGTTTGATTGCGGCAACCTGGTATCGGTCGGCCTGCCGACCAAGGCCGAGAAGACGCCGGTCGTCATCGAACAAATCCCCGAGACACCGACTCACACCCCAGCCCCGACCCCAACGACGACTCCGACGACAACACCGACTCCGACGACACCGACGACGACTCCGACTCCGACGACAACGACACCGACGCCGACCCCAACGACGACACCGACGCCGACTCCGACCCCGCCACCGGTTTGCGAATACAATCCTCTGCTTCCGCCCGACGACATTAACTGCAAGCCTTGCGATCAAAGCGTTAGCACCAGCGACACCATCGCCTGTATCGCTGTCAGTAAAACTGCCGCTAACATTACGGCCGGCCTGGCCGACGCTAACAATACAACCGCCAAAGCCGGCGATGTCATCACCTATACCATCTCGGCCCAAAACCATGGCAAGGCCGATGTCAAAGATTTTGTCTTCCAGGAAAGCCTCAGCGATATACTGGACTACGCCGATATAACTGATCTGCACGGCGGCACGCTGGGCGCCGAACAGGTCGTCGTCTGGCCAGCCGAAACCATTGCCGCCGGCCAGACCGCCAGCCACCAGATCACCGTCAAGGTCAAAGATCCGATCCCGCAAACACCGGCCTCCTCCAGCGACCCATCGCACTTCGATCTGATCATGACCAATGTCTATGGCAACGCCATCAACATTAAACTGCCGGCCAGCCCGGTCAAGACCATAGAAGTTGCTACCACTACCACCCTGCCCAACACCGGCCCCGGCACAACCTTGTTCATCGCCGCCAGCCTGGTAATTATGACCGGCTACTTCTACAGCCGATCCAGCCTGTTGGCTCGCGAGAGTGAAATTGCAATCAAGGAGACAGCCACAGCATGAGCGAAAAAATCACCACCCCCGAACAAAAAGAAGTTTTAGCCTCTAACCAGGCGGAGCGGTTGTCTGCCCAGGCCGCGCCCGAAAAACCGGCCAAGGCCGAAAAGGATCCCGGCCAGACCGCTAGCGAGGCCCGGGCGGCGATTGCCGAGACCACCCGCAATGAAAGCCGGCTCAACCCGCTCGAAGAGCTTGAGGCGGCCACAAACACGCCACGAACTGCTCAGCCGCAGTACATCGACCGTGAACTAAAGACTATTACCCTGCGGCGCGAACTGCAGACGATTCGACGCAAACTACCCTTGCCGCAAAAAGCCCTAAGCAAGGTCATTCATCAGCCGGTCATCCGGGTAGCCAGCGAAGCCGCCGGCAAGACTGTCAGCCGCCCGTCCGGCCTGCTGGGCGGCGGCCTGGTGGCCTTTATGGGCACCTCGAGCTACCTGTATCTGGCTAAGCACATGGGCTTCCGCTATAACTACGTTGTCTTCTTACTGCTGTTCACCGCCGGTTTTATTGTCGGCCTGGCACTCGAGCTATTGGTTCACCTGGCCACCAGCTCACGACGCCGGACGGAATGAGCCGTCGTGATCGATAAAAATCGTATCGTCACTGTCTAGCGGGCCGTCCAGTTCCTGACGCAGTTCGTTGGCAATCTTGTGGACTTCGGTCTGCTCCAATTCATCGCTCGATATATTGTTACCGTCAATCGGCGGTACTGCCGGTTTGGGTGCTGTGGTTATCCTGGGAGCTGGCCCTGCAGTTTCTTGGGCTGGCAATAAATCTGTCGGCGTACTCTGGATCGGCTCCTCCGGCAGAGGCGTTCGTGTCTGGATAGAGGGAGTGGCGGCAGTGGCCGGTTGCGGCCCCTGTTGGCGCTTGGCCAGCCACTCGTCGAGGAATGAGCCGGTGCCCGGTACGGCAGGCGTGCCGGGTGTGGCGGCGGCGGCTTGGCGCGGCGCGGCTGGGGTTTCGCCCCGGGTGGCCATACGGGCATTGATGTCTTTTTCTACTGATGCCTTGGGCCGGCCATACTTGGCCGCCGAGAGCTGTTTTAGTGCTCCGGACAGACGCGGATTAGGCGTGCCCAGCGCCGGCAGAGTCACCATACTGAATGGATGCGTCGGTACGCCGCCGATCAGGGTTCTGACGATGGTGTTGTAGTTTGGCACCCGTAGCAGGTCGTCGGTTTCAAAGGTCGGTTGAAAGTATTTGCCCAGCGATTCCACGTCGTTCTGGCCGATGCGGAAGGACACGATGGTACCCATGTTACCAAAGACGGCATCGCGGATTTCGGCAGTCAGCTGGGTGGTAAACTGGTTGGCGACAATCAGGTTCAGGTGGTACTTGCGAGCCTCGGACATGATGGTGGCAAAGCTGTCGGTTGAGAAGTTCTGAAACTCATCAACATACAGGCTAAAGTCGACCCGGTCGTCTTCCGGTATATTAGAGCGACTCATGGCGGCCGCCTGGAACTTCATCACAAATACCATACCCAGCAGTTTGGAGTTCAGGTCGCCGGTGCGCCCCTTGCTAAGATTCACCAGCAGGATTTTCTTATTGTCCATAATATCGCGCAGGTTCAGGGCACTCTTGGTCTGCCCGATTATGTTGCGCATCATTTCATTACTCAGAAAAGCACCGAACTTACTAACGAACCAACTGGTAACCTCACCCGACTCATTAGAGCGCTGGCCGGCCGGGTATTCCTTTTGCCAGAAGTCCAGGACGGTTTGATCTTTAACGTGTTGTAATTTTTGCTTTAAGAATTGCGGATCGCGGAACAGTTTGGGGATATCCACGAAGGTACCACCGGCCGGATCGGCCATAATAGCCAGGGCGGCATTCCTGAAGATGTGCTCGTAACGCGGTCCCATGATGCCCTGATGTTGTGGATCATACAACTTTTGTAGCATATTCAGGGCTTCCTGGATCAGGAAATCTTTCTGATTGGGGTTATCAAATTCGAATAAATTAAGGCCCATCGGGTAGTCCATGTCGGCCGGGCTGAAATAGATGACGTCCTCGGTTCGTTCCTTGGGTACCATGGATAACAATTTTTCAGCCACGTCGCCGTGGGGATCCACAAAAGCAAAACCATTGCCCTTGAGCATGTCCTGTAGAGCCAGATTCTCCAGGAAGGTAGATTTACCGGTACCGGTCTGACCAACGACGTACATGTGGCGCTGGCGATCGTGCAGGCTGAGGCGAATCGGCTTCTTGGCGCCCCGGAACAGGTTGTAGCCCAGTAACAGCCCCTCTTCGGGGATGTTGCGTGGGCCGTCGACCTGCTTGGATTCCTGCCTGGTCAACTGGCTGGTAGGAATACTGCGCTCGTCCGGGAAGTGAAACAGTGTCGCCAGCTCCACGGAGTTGAGGATGTTCTTATTATGGTGCTGGGGAAAGAAACGCATAATGTACGACGTTATGAGGCCGTCTATATCTTTGGCTGGGGTGTACTTGAAGCCGTTTTTGCCCGGCGCGTCATATAGACTGAAGCTGGCCACGATATTGCCCAATATGGCCTGGGCGCGCTGGCTGATGTTAGATGAGGCGACCACTCTTATTATGACTTCGTAACCGGGGTGGCGGGTTTTTTCGTCGATGGCGTCCAGCGTGGCCTGCTCCAGATTGGATAGTTCGGGCTTCTTGGGGTCGTCTTTACTGCCTTCGGGCGGTTTTACAAAAGCCACTGTCAGGTCTTTCATAAGACCGCCGACACCCAGGCCTTTATTACCCTGGCGCTTGCGATCGGCGACATCGTTGGCTACCTTGCGCCAAGAGGGATTAGCCGGGCGCATCAGGATCTGAATACCGGCGCCGTCCTCTTTACCCAGAATAGACATGGCGTTCAACAGCGATTGCATGGCATCGCGCTTTAGATCCTGGTAAGTGGCTATGGGGTAGGCGTAATGTTCTTTAAGGGTCAGCTCGCCGCCCAAGGTACCACTGCTCCGCCCCACCGGACTAAAGATGTTGTGTTCGGCTACTTCTTCTATCCTGGCTGTCGGATAAGCACTGTTAATGGCCTGCTTAACGACATCCACCAGGTTAATCGGCACTGCGGCATAAAAATAAACAAACCCCTGACTGCCGACAATCTCAAAGGCAAAGTGCCGCTGACCGTAGAAATTACTCCTAAATGTTTTCAGAAAGGTGCTGGCTATAATGTTATAGATGATCTGTGCCTTACTGATGGTTTCGTCGGTTACGTCACGAACATCGCGACTGCCTAGTTCGGTATCGTCGCTGGCCGGCGGTAGATGGATATGTAGCGGCACCATTTTAAGGCCGCGCTCATAGTTTTTTTGTTCACGAAATGTTCGACGCGTTTGTAAAAAAACGATCGGGGCGGCGATCAAAATCATCACTACGATGATGACCAGGATGATAAAAAGTGTTGCCATTTAGTCTACTTATTAAGTTTAATCGTCTTGTTGTAGCGCTTTTTCATATAATCGGCTTTTACCCCTGTTAACTCTTCGCTTTGCTTGTAAGGGTCATCTCTGGTGCGCTCCACGATTTGCTTGGCTTTGTTAACCCACTCTTTTTCGATTAAATCGCCGTCGTCAGCAATCAAGGAGGCCGATTGTGTTGTTGCAGTAACATCGGCTTGCGGAGACTGCACCGGCTGTATGGGTAGTGTGGGCAGTGGTACAGGCACGGCCAGCGGCGGCGCGACCGGGGCGGCT
>Ga0065182_1001139_pt1 | contig 11130 bp, 7 predicted proteins | sample CryGey02umfilter_2_FD_59208 | JGI IMG/M metagenome (GOLD analysis project Ga0065182, IMG submission 59208) | Groundwater microbial communities from aquifer in Utah, USA - Crystal Geyser 4/10/14 0.2 um filter (version 2) (version 2) | ecosystem: Environmental > Aquatic > Deep subsurface >...
ATGATTGCCAGTGTTTTGGTGGCAGGTTTGTTGCTTTTTATTGCATCTAGGATTGTTGATTATAATATAGTTTTATTTTTCTCCTTATTGATAGTGTCTATAGCTATCTTTCTTTTTCAGTTTAGAATTTCTTTATCTGGTTATGTTGAAGAGATGTTTTCGCCTTTAGAAAGTGAGCGAACTTTTCCTTTGATTGAGGGGGCGGATACTGTTGGTGGGTTTTTGGCCGGATTATTGGTTATTTCTTTTTCAAGTGTTATAGAAATTACCTCTTTTATTTATTTGTGGCTTGGTGTTTTGTTTATGCTTATTCCTTTATTATTGATTAATGAACAAATTACTAATGATGTAGCTTCTATTAAAGAACGAAGTACAAAGCATGCAGGTTTGGTGAGTAAGTTTAAAGATGCATTTTCCGAATCCAGGCATATTTCATTTATAAAAGGTTTGTTTGTTATTGTTTTCCTTCAATGGTTTATTTTTAATTTACTTGAATTTCAATATACCAAGGCTGTTTATTCTAATGTTTCATCTGTTGTTATGGACGCCGGTAGCGGATTTGAGCACGCCTTTATTCATGATTTGGGAGCATTGTTTATTTTGTTTAGTGTTTCTGCCTTCTTTGTTCAACTTTTTATTGGTAGTCGTGTTTTGGATTATCTTGGGGTTGTGGGAACAATGTTGGTACATGTTTTGTTAACTTTTTTAAGTTTACTTGGTCTTAGCTTTTCTTTTAATTATTACACCGCTGTTCTTGCAAGAAATAATTTCACTATTGGTTCTGTGCTGTTTAATAATGCATATCATACTTCCTATTATGCGATAAAGGATCATCTTAGAGATCATGTTAGAGAATTGTTAGAGGGTGTGATTAGGCCTTTTGGTGCTTTGGTTGGTACTTTTGCTTTAATCATACTTCAGTATATTTTTGTCGGTGATGTTCCGGTATTTTATATTAATTACTTGATGCTTTTTGCTGCCGGATTTCTCTTTTATGTTTTATATAGCCAGCAGAAAAAATATACTCATTTGGCAATTAACGACTTGCTTCATTCAAAGGACATTGAGGTGAGGATTAATGCTGTATCTATTCTTGCACAAAAAGGTCATAAGAATGCGGGAACCGTTTTGAAAAATGTTTTATTTGATGAATCTGAATCCATTTCTTTGCGCATAAGGATTATTAAATCGCTTGCAGATATAAATGATCCTGAAAGTATAGCTGATTTGATTCAATGTTTTAGTTTTGATAATTTAAATATCCGTAAAGCGGCTTTGGATTCTTTGGCGGCATTTAAGGGTTTGAAGGGGAATTCTAAAAGTTTTATTTATAAAAAATATCAGCTTATTGAGGCTTTGAGGGCATTGTATTCTCATGAAAAAAATCCGGAATTGATTAGTAAAATTATACATTTGATGTCTAAGCTTAGTAATGTTGCTACTATTACTTTTTTGTTAAGTATCTTGAAAACTTCAAAATTACATCATAAGGCGGAAATTATATATGCACTTAAAGGTTATTCCGATCCGGATTTAGCTTATATTGTTAAGCCGTTTCTTAAGTCTAAATCTATTATTCAGCAGATTAACGCTTCAATTGTGTTGTACAATTTTCCTAAGTTTAGGCATGAATCTCTGTCTTTAATAAATAATTTTTTACTTTCCGATAGTGTTAAAACTTTGGCATGTGGGTTATTTGCCGTTGGCGAACTTAAGTTATTCAACAAATTTCACCTGTGTCATCATTATCTTGACTCGAAACATAAAGAGCTTAGATTGCAAGCTGCAATTGCGTTGGCTAAGCTTGGATTTGATAATGGTATAGCGGTTATTGTGGATTTGTTGCTTGCCGGTAATGAAGATTTTGCCGTTAATGTTAAAAATTTGCTTCAAAATGTTGACGTGCGTATTTACAAAAATATTGATACTATTATATCGCAGCTTGTTAAGGACGAAGTGGAAAGGGTTTTCTTGAATAGTAAGGCTAAGGAGCTTGCATTATGGAAGCCTGTAGAGTTGCTCAGATTGCGTCGCCTATATTCTTTGGTTGAAGAATATGAACAGGTTGAGCAAATTGATAATTATATTAATAACTAAAAATAAATATTATGGGTCCAAATCTATCTATTACAATTCAATCTGATAATGAGGAATATACTGTGGTTAAGTTTGACGGTGATTTTGATAAAGCCGGTCATAATGAAGTTAAGGAAACTTTATCTAAGTGTTTTAAGGAATTTGTTGGTAAATATCTTGTTTTTGATTTTAATAATTTGCGTTTTATTAACAGCGAAGGGATTGGTTATCTTATGGAGGTTCATACTCATTTAGCTCAAAATGATCAAAAACTTGTTATTATTGGTCTTAATGCTCATGTTGCTGATGTTTTTGAAACTATAGGAATTGCTGAAATTGTTTCAATTTATCCAACTATGAATGACTTTTTAAATACATTGTAAGATGCGGCTTGTTAGGAAAAGTATAATTAGAAAGTTGTTTGTTAATCTATTTCTTTTTTCGCTTCTAATTGCGGCTATTGCTTTCTACTTTTTCTATACTGATCAACAGTTGATACCATTTAGTGTTTTTTTAGGAGCGTTGGGCCTTTTTCTTATATATTTTTTAGTGGCCTATTGGATGGATATTGTTAGGCCTTTAAGGTCTGTTTTGGGGCAAATGCAGCTATTAATTGCAGGAAAACCTTATAAGCGTATTTATACAACCAGAATTGATGAGGTTGGAATTATTGCTCATTTTTTTAATCAGGTTACGGCGGGTTTGGGTGAGGTTAGCCATGACATTAAAGATAGGGAAAGATTGTTGGAGGAATTAAATGTTGCTTCTCAATTACAGAGAGATATTTTGCCACTTAATAGTCCAATGGTTAAAGGTTTGCAAATTGTTGCCAAAACCAGACCTGCAACTGAATTGGGAGGTGATAGTTTTAATTTTCTTAAGACAAAAGATTTAACATACATCTATATTGGTGATGTTACCGGGCATGGTGTTGCCGCCGGTTTAATTATGACGATGGTTAATTCTTTAATGAATGTATTTGTGGATATATATAGTTCTCCCTATGAAGTTTTGGTTATGATAAATAAGTATATTAAAAAGCATGTAAAGAAGGCGATGTTTATGACCATGGTTCTTTTATCCTGGGATGAGAAAAATCAACAATTAAAGTATGTTGGTGCCGGTCATGAGCATATCATTGTTTACAGGATGGAAACCGGTGTTTGTGAAGCAATTATGTCCGGTGGGGTTGCACTTGGTATGGTTCCTGATAATTCAAAGGTTATAAAGGAAAAGGTTCTTGATCTTAAAAATGGCGACTTTGTTGTTTTGTATACTGATGGAATAACTGAGGCTAGAAATGTTGAAGGTGAATTGTTTGGTCTTGATAGGTTAAAGAATTTGGTGACGGAATATGCATCTCAATATTCTGCAGATGGTGTTAATTATCATATTGCCAGGGATGTTTCAGATTTTGCTCAAGGTCATATTCAGGATGATGATATGACGCTGATTGTTATTAAGCGTGATGATTCTTTTACCGGTGCTGAGGCTGTAAGTGTTCCTGTTAATAATTGGGCGAGTCAATCATGAAAACTTCAGATTTTGATTATCAGCTTACGGAGAGTTTTATCGCTCAAAATCCTGTAACACCTCGTGATCATTGCAAGTTAATGGTCTTTGATACCGGATTGGGTGAGGTTAAACATATGCATTTTTATGATTTGAAGGATTTTTTAAGCGCTAGTGATGTTTTAGTTTTAAATAGGTCTAAGGTTATACCTGCGAGAATTCTTTTTATTATTGATGGTGCTGAAAAGGAAATTTTTGTTCTTAAAAAGCTAAAGTTAAATCGTTGGCAGGTCTTGGTTAGGCCTGGAAGATTTTTTAAGCAAGGTATGTTTTTTGACATAGTTCCAGATCATAAAGTTACTGTGATTGAAATTTGCGATGATGGTAGTAGAATTGTTGAGGCAAATTTTGATTTGCTGAATTTTGGTGTCACTCCGCTCCCTCCTTATATTAAAAATAGCCTTGCTGCTGACTCTCAGTATCAGACTGTTTATGCAAAGGAAAGTGGTAGTGTGGCCGCTCCAACGGCCGGTTTGCATTTCACGCCCGGGCTTTTGGAAGAACTTAAAACTAAGGGTGTAGATATTGAAGAAGTTGTTTTGCATGTTGGAAGGGGAACTTTTTTACCTGTAAGTGTTGATTTAATCGCTGATCATGTGATGCATAGTGAGGAATTCGAGTTGCCTTTTGTTGCTGCGAAAAAACTTAATGTTGCTCATAACAATGGGTCTAGAATTTTTGCTGTTGGCACAACTTCCGTGAGGGTGCTTGAGAGCTCTTTTGATGGCTCTTTTGTTTCTGGATTTTCCAGTACTGATATTTTTATTACGCCCGGCTATAAATGGAAAGCTGTAGATGGATTGATTACAAATTTTCATTTGCCAAAAAGTACACTTCTGATGCTGGTTGCATCTTTTTTAGAAAATAAAAACGTGAAAAGTCCAGTAAAGAAGGTTTTAGAATTATATGAATTAGCTAAGGCTAATGATTATAGATTTTACAGTTTTGGTGATGCAATGCTTATTTTATAAGCCATTTTGGAAGTATTTTTGCTTCAACTATGCCACTAATCATTTTTACTTTCTCAATATCTTTTGTATCTATTTTACCTATATATAAATCTTGAAGTTTTCCGTTATTACTAATGAAGTCTTTAATTTGGTAATATCCTTTGTAATAGATGTAATCTTTGGTAAATGCTCCGTGTCTTGATGTATCATAAAATCCTCTTTTGGCTTTTAGGCATGACCTGAATGCTTGTTCTTCGGCAATACCTAGTTCTATTAATTTACTAAATGTTTCTGCAAAGCTATTTTTTATAGATTCGTAGATGCATATTACATGGCTAAGTGCTTTTAAATTTTCCTCAAATGGACTGTTTTGTTGTTGTTCTACGTTGAACATTGCAAGCCCCTCTTGAGTTGTAAGGTAATTTGCCAGTCCCCTATTAAATATTTCGTATGGTTGTTTTTTCCCGTTTTCTGCAGTTAAAATATGTGTTTCAATTTCGTGAATTATTAATGATTCAATGCGAGTTTGATTGAATACTGCATCTTCTTTTATAAACATGCTGTTGTTTTTTCCCGCTACACAGTCTGCAACCATCGATTCTTTTATTTTCACCTTCCAGTTATTTAGTTCGTAAGATTTAAATACTTCCTCAAATCTATTTTTTGTTTCTGTCGAATTATATTGCTTCTCCTCTTTTTTTGGTTTTTCTTTTATGTTTTTGATTAACTCTATGCATTTATCTTTGTCTTCTTTTGTTGGTTGTCCATATAGCTCTATAGATATTTTGGTAAAATCCGCTTCATCAATGGATTCTATTAATCTTATTTTTTTGAAAATTTCAATTTTCTTTTCTTTGAAAATTTGTCCCAGTGCTGAATCATCCATTTGAATTTTTTCCAGTTCTTCACTTAGTTCGATTGTGTCAAATTTTAGTTGAGGGTACTCAAATTGTGGATTGTATTGTTTGTTGCCAAAAAATTTACGTTTTTCGTCTTCTAGGTTTAGTGGTCTAAGGTGATATAGAAGTTTTATTTTATTATCTATCTGCAATAATTGCTGGTCTATATCGTGAAAATTCACCTTTGAAGTTTCATTTTTATCTTCAATTTTTTGGATAATATTAATTACTTTTTCACTTTTTTCCTTGTCGGCTTGGGGATCAATTAGGAAATTTTTAAGATCTCTTTTTCCAAGTATCATCTTGTAATTTTTGTTTGTGATTTTTTCTACTTCCACTACTGTTTGTAAACGTTTATTTTTTATTGAAAATTTCAGCTTTAAGGTTGATTTTTCGTCGTCGTAGTCTTCTGTGTTGTCTAGTAATCTACTTTTTATTGCTGTTTCTTCATCTATTATGCTGACATTTTTACTCGTATCGACTCTGGCCTGAATTCTAAATGTTCCTGTTTTTTGAATTATTTCCACATTTTCTTCCGTTCCAATAATTTGTTTTCCCGATAGATGTTCAATTTCTTTTTCTACAATGTTGCCAAACATATCTTTGGCTATTCTTACACCTTTTGCCGGTGTCGTTACTTTAACTCCTTCAATTCTTTCAAGTCTTTTCCTTAGAGGTGCTAAATTTGCAATTTGAACCCCCAGGCCCGCTCTTGCGTTTATTTCCAACAGCACCGGTCCGCTATTTTTATCTATACAAATATCTATCGCCATATAGCCCAAATTTGTAATTAATTGAACTCTTGAGGAAATATTAAGAATTTCGTCCCAATATGGTATTTTTAGTCCTCTAATTTTTCCTAATCCTTCCGGAAGTTCTTCAATTATTTTATTTTTATAGGTGCAATATGTGGCTTGTCCTTTTGCTATGTCAATGCCTACTCCTACGGCTCCCATGTGCAGATTAGCCTTTCCTTCAGATTCCTTGGTTGGAAGTCTTAACATAGCCATTACAGGTATTAAGTTGTGTACTACGACTCTAATGTCCGGAAGTCCCTCGTACGAAAATTTTCCTATTCTTTCGTCGGCGACAATGTATTGTTCGAAAAATGCATAATCTGCGACGTTGGAGATCGAAAAACGTCCATCAAGTATGTCTTTTATGTGGTCTTTGAGTTCTTCTTTGCTTATTTCCTTTTTCCCGGCTGTGATGTATTTACCGTCTTTTTTTCCGATTATTGGGATGATTCCTTCTCCACCAAAGCCCTTGTTTGGTTTTAACACAAATGCTGTTGGCAAACTGTTGAAATCAAATTTTTCAACTTCTTTACCTTCTTTAATGATTGCAAATAATTTTGGTACCGGGACTTCTCTTACTTCAAGAAATTGCTTTGTTTTGATTTTGTCATCAGCTAATTTTATCGCCTTTTTTGGATTATAGGGGCGAATGTAGAGAAGATTTCTTGCATTGATACCAAGGATTCCTTTGTTGTTGAAAAACATATTTATTCTTCTATGTGTCTAAGTACTTCTCTAAATCTTACTCTTTCAAGGACTCTTAGGCCTGTCCATTTGCCGAGTAAAACATTTAATACAATTAAGAGCAATATTATTTCCGGATATGTAAGCATGAGTCTTTTTACCAAGTCGAATTTTACGTTAAATAATCCAAGATTAATTTCTCCTCCAGCTATAAAATATGCAACAATTGATACTAAAACTGTTTCTCCCATTAAGACCGTCGCGGATGCAAAACTTTTTTCCCCCTTTGAGCTCACAAATTTTTCTACGAGTGTACTTAGGATAAGCATTGGGAAAATTGCAATTGAAAGAAATTGTGCATTAAAGAGATTAATGTAAATACTCGCTATTAATAGAAGTAGGAGTGATAAAGAAACCAAAGTTATCACAATGGCCATTTTAGGGATGAATAGCATTCTCACCTTGCTTAGTAGTGGTCTACTTAGTGTTCCTACCAGGATTGCAAGTGCAAGTGTTAATAGGCCTGCGTACATCCCTATAACGAGGAAGGAAAGTGTAATTATGGATGGTGTGTAAATTCCAAAGGTTGTTAATCCTATAACCTGTCGCATGAATGCAACTACTGTTGCAATTACCGGTAAAAGTAGAAGAAGTGCAATGGTATTATCCGGAATCCCGTTGTTAATTAATATGTTCACGATGTAACTCATGAAGTTCCACGGTCTAAGTTTTCCACTTTTTGCATCTATTATTTCGTAATTTCTTCCTCTTTCTTGCAGCTTACTCTGGAATTCTTGATCATTGGTGCTTTCCAGTAGGTCGTCAATTGCCGCTTCTTTTGCAACGATTATTATTTTAGGTTTAATAATTATGAATTGTCTTTGGGCTCTGTTTATTTTTGCACTAATGTTGTTGTCTATTAAAAGTATAGTTTTTTGTGAAAAATTGGTTGCGGTTTTTGTGTTTTGGATGAATCGGGATAGTCCATTTAATCCTGAATTTTCTTTTGTCCATATTATTATTTCTTGTGCTTTCTGTAGGCTTGCGGATTCTTCTGTTAATTTTTTTGTTAAAATTTCTTCTGAAATAAATTCCGTGCTGCTTCCATAACTTTCAATTATCTTAAGAAAGACTCCTTTCTTTTCAGCTATATCTTGAAAGATTTTTATTCTATCCATATTTTCATCTTGGTCTGTGACCAGTAAAACAAGTTTACTGTATGCAAAAACATCCATACTCGTTTCTGATACATCTTCCTCGTCTGTTATTTTTAGAGTAAGTGTGTAATGTCCGGGTTCTTTGTAGGCGTGTAGTACTTCAGCTCCTTCATTTTTGTTACCGTCTCCAAAATCCCATTCATAATTAATTTTATTCTCCGGGTTGGGTATATAAGATTGGGATGCATCGAAAATTGTGCTTTTACGGATTTCTATTGCATTATCAAGGTTTATTACCGGCTTTAGGTAGCTTGAATTTTCTTCAGGAAGTGACTCTGTTGCAGCAAAAGCTGCCGAGGTGTTTAGTAAAATCCAGAATGCTAATGTTGTAATTGAGATTAACTTTTTGAACATGCTCGGATAGTATCAAAATTTGGCTTGTTTTACTAGGATTTTATCGTCTTGACACATCTTCTGTTTAAGGGCTGGCCTCTTGAAGATTTTCTTGTTTTAGTTTAGAATAAAGAGATTGAAAAATATGAATACAAAAATAAAAATAATAGCGGTTTTCTGTCTCTTGCTTGGGTTTGCTTCTACAGCTCTTGCAATGGATGCGTATGGTCTTAATACCGTTGCGGGTTATTCGACTGTTTTAAGGACTTCTCAAGGAAATCCTAACTCAGATGTTGTTTTTGTTGTTAGGAAGCCGAATGGTTCTTTGGTTGAAGTTGATGCAAAGACCGGCTCCGGTGGTGTTGCGATTAAGGAGTTTTCTGATTATTACACTCATCAGGCGGGAGAATATGGAGTTTCTGTTAAAGGTGATTCTTCATTTAAACCTTTTATTGTTTATCCCGGTCATGTTTCTGATGTTAATTCTAAAATAACACCAACTGATCAAGTTGTGCATTCCTTATCTGAGAAGGGTGCTCTAACTGTGAAATTGTTGGATAAATACAATAATCCGGTTGAGGGGCATGTGCTTAAAATTATTTCAAGTTCTTCCAATTCTAAAGTTGATTATTTATCTTCAGGGGCTACAGGAAAGACAAATAGCAAAGGTGAGATATCTTTTTCATTAAGTTCTCCGGTTGCCGGCAAGGCTACGTATTCTGTTTATGATGCAACTGAAGATGTGATTTTATCTTCTAGGGCTAATGTTGTTTATTTTAGCTCAAATAGTTCTGTCATTGGATCTCAAATGTATACGTCTGTTTTAGGAGCTGTAGGTAATGCTTCAGGTGCGATTGATGAATTTAAATTCAAAAATTTTCCTGCAAGTGTAAAAGTTGGTGATAGTGTGTCTCTTACTCTTGCTGCTCTGGATGCGACCGATCAAGTTGTCTCTAATTATGATGGAACTGTGAGGTTTGCCGTTAGTGGTGGTAATTCCGGTTATGTAAGTTTGCCCGGTGATTATACTTTTAAGCTTGATGATCAGGGTGAGCACACTTTTAGTTTGTCTTTTTCTTTTCAAAAAGCCGGAACTTACGATATTGAAGTTCGTGATTTGGACAATCCTTCAGCTTCAGGGACCATTTCTGTTATTGTTGTTGATGGTGCTTCAGAAACTTCTGGCAATTCCAATTCTGCGCTTAAAATCGATAATCCTTCAAATGGTGGTGTGTATAGTAATAATGTTCAAGTTATAAGTGGTACCGCTGTTGCCGGTTCCAATTTAAGAATTTTTGATAATAATATTAAAATTGGTGAATTGGTTGTTGATTCTTCCGGCACTTTTTCTTTTACGTCTTCTTTATTACAAGATGGTGCGCATAAAATTTATGTTGCTACCGTTAATGAGGTAGGCACTATTATTACGACAAGTTCAACTGTTGATTTTGCTATTGACACTAATCCTGCGGCTATTGGGCAGGTTATCATTGAGCCAGTTGGTGCGGTTAATCCAGGGGAAATCATTAAAATTAAATTGCTTACAGATGATGTTTTGGATAGAGCGGAGTTGACTTTGAATCATAACGTTCTTGAATTGACGAAAAACTCTGACGGAATTTACGAAGTTTCTGTTCCGGCGCCCATTGAATTTGGTGATTACAAGCTTAAGTTTAATTTAGTTGATGAACTTGGAAATGAGTCTTCATTTGAAGATGCTGCAGTTTTGAAAGTGGGTAAGATGGGAACTGTAGCTTCTCAGGCTCCCGGTAAGGTTACAAATTTGGTTGTGACTCCTTCGGATTCTAAGGTGACTCTAAATTGGCAAACTCCAAGTACCGGCGCGGAGGATATTATAAATTACAGAGTTTTTTACGGATCTTCTCCTAATCAATTAACTAGTGCTGTTGATACATTTACCAGTGCTACAACTTGGTATATTCCTGCGCTTGCAAATGGCCAGACTTATTATTTTGCTGTTGCAGCGGTAAATTCGAAAAGTGAAATTAGTGAAAGTTTTGACAAGATTTTGGCTGCAACTCCTAATCCTGCTGTTATAGATGTGCCATCCGTTAATTTTGAAAATGGTGTTGACGGTGCGGATGTTTTGAAGGAAATACCTAAAGATCCTGCTGAAGCCGGCCCGGAAGTGCTCTGGTTGGTTTTACTTGCTGCACTTGGTGGTATTTTTTATTCAGAAACTACAAAAAGAAGATTGAAGTTCAAAAGAGCTATCTCTAAGGATTGTTAATTAGTTAAAGTTTTGATAGGATTTCGGCATGGATAAAGTTCAAGTCATAATTTTTGCTGCTAATTTTATTGCGATTTTCAAAAATATTGTAGTTTATGCAATAATCGGGAGGATACTTGCTTCTTGGTTTACAATGGGTCAAGGGAGGCCGTCTAACAGACTTATTATTTTTTTGCATGACATTACCGATCCTTTTATAAATCTTGCGCGTAAAATCCCTCATCAAATTGGTATGTTTGATCTTGCGCCAATGATTGCTCTTTTTGGTATAGATTTATTAGGACAACTTTTAGTAAGTTTTTTATATAGTTTTGTATGAAAATTTTTGATTCACATTTAGGCGCCAAGGTT
>Ga0065182_1001142_pt1 | contig 11110 bp, 12 predicted proteins | sample CryGey02umfilter_2_FD_59208 | JGI IMG/M metagenome (GOLD analysis project Ga0065182, IMG submission 59208) | Groundwater microbial communities from aquifer in Utah, USA - Crystal Geyser 4/10/14 0.2 um filter (version 2) (version 2) | ecosystem: Environmental > Aquatic > Deep subsurface >...
ACAATAATGACACTCAAATAAATCTAGTTTAAGAAAATACTAATCATGGGAAAAAAAGGACAAAAAATCATTGTGGCCGAGGACGACAAATTCATGGCGAAAGTTTACCGCGAAAAGTTAAGAGACGAAGGATACGACGTTGAAATAGCCTATGACGGAGAAGAGTCCTTGGAAAAAGTTAACAAATTTAAACCAAATCTGGTGATTTTAGACATGATAATGCCAAAAAGAAACGGATTTGAAGTATTAAAAGCAATCAAAGATAACCCTGAAACAAAAGCCATCCCGGTAATAATCCTTTCAAACCTGGGTCAGTTATCAGATTCCGACAAAGGCAAACAGCTTGGAGCAATAGATTACATTATTAAAGGAGAAGAGTCCTTTAAATCGGTTATGGAAAAAGTAAAAAAATACCTGATTTAAGTATAATTTATTCAGCAAAACATGGAAGACTTCCGGGGTTTATTAATAATTATGGAAGAACTTATTTTAGCCCAAACGCAATAAAATAAGCATAGTCCCAATCCCTCCAAGAATAAGAAGAAAATGCAAAACGGATGTACTACCTTTGCCGGAATCTTTATGAAGTTCCGGAAAAAGATCGGCATTAGCAATATAAATAAATCCGCCAGCCGTAAATGGAAGAATAAATCTTAAAAATTCCGTATTCACCCCACCAATCAAAAGACCAATTATCGCTCCGGCAACCGCAAATAAAGCAAAAATAAAATTATATAAAAGAGCGGTACCTCGCCCAAGTCCACCATAAACAAGAAGTCCAAAATCACCTATTTCCTGTGGAATTTCATGCAAAACCACAGCAACAGTAGTTGCGATCCCAAGATTCACATCCACCATATAACTGCTGGCAATAAAAAGCCCATCCACAAAATTATGCAGCCCGTCCCCAAAAAGATTAGTAAAAACAAAAGCCTTATGATGCTGATCCTCCGGCCTATGGCAATGATGCCAATGAATAAATTTTTCCAAAACAAAAAAAACAAGAATCCCGGCAAGAATATAAAGACTCATATTAAGATCAAACCCAAACTTTTCCACCGCCTCCGGAAGAATATGAATAAAAGCATCACCAATTAAAGCCCCCGCAGAAAAGCTAACCAGAAAAAGAATAACATTCTTAAGATGCTTTTCATTAACGCTAAGCGTAAAAACCCCTATAAGCGAAATAATGCTCACAAGAAGTGTACTGCCAATAGTATAAAGCCAAACATTTTCCATGAAAATTTAATCACATACAAAAAGATATTAGCGCTTCTTTTATATAAGCGCCAGATTCACTATTATATATTGGAATATATAAGCTATATTATAAGCAATACAATTCTTAATAATTAATTTAAATGATCAATTCAAACCCCGCAATCGCAGCGCACCCCATTAACGACCTAATTAAAAACAGATGGAGCTCATTGGCTTTTTCCGAAAAACCGGTAGAAAAAGAAAAAGTAATGTCATTGCTGGAAGCCGCACGCTGGGCGCCATCTTCATATAATGAACAACCATGGAACTACGTAGTAGGATACATGGGCGATGAAACGCACAAAAAACTTGCAGAATGTTTAGCGGAAGGAAATAGCTGGGCGAAAACCGCGCCGGTACTAATGCTCAGCATTGCAAATCTGTTATTCATTATCAATAAAAGCACCAACCTACATGCCATACACGACACCGGAGCGGCCAGTGTATCAATGGCATTGCAGGCAACCGACATGGACATGGTAATGCACCAAATGGGAGGCTACAGCAAAGATATTGCATGCGAAAATTTCAATATAGGCGCAGACCACGCCCCGGTAGCTATGATAGCCATAGGATACCCAGGAGACGCCGCCAATCTACCCGAAAGCCTAAAAACAAGAGAATCAGCCAAGCGCACACGCAAGCCAATAGAAGAAATAATCTGGAAACAATAAAATCAGCTTTCTACCCGTACTTTTCCGTAAACATATTCTTATCCGCCCCGCAAAGACGTAAGGCGGCTTGAATATCATCAACCATTTTAGGATTGCCGCACAAATAGAACTCCGGTTCGCGGCAATCTTTTTCATATTTAGGAATAATATCCGTAACCCTGCCATGCAAAAACCCTTCATCAAGCGCACCTTCCGGCTGACTAATACAATGAACAATAGAAAAATTCGGAAACTGCTCGGGCGAGCTTTCCAAAAGAAATCCACTATAATCAGATTTAATGTGGCGCGCCCCAAAATAAAGCCGAACCTTAGCGTTTGCATCCTTTTCCAAAATCGAGTTCATCATTGGAACAAACGGAGCCAACCCGGTTCCCGTAGCTACAAAAACCTTCTCCTTATTATTATCCTGCACAACGAATTTCCCCATAGCCGAGCCAATCAAATTAAGCTCCGTTCCTTCTTGCGCCGCCTCAAAAAAAATCGAAGCCGGCCCGCCAACCCTTGTATCTATAAGCAAATACAAAATCCCATCCGAAATACCCATAATCGAATAAGACCGAAAAATTTTCGGCTCAATCTGGAGCACCAAAAACTGCCCGGGGAAAAATCCTATTTCCTCACTCAGGCGCAAAGAAAACAAATACGTGCCGTCCGTTAACATCTCCTTTTTTTCAACAATAATTTTTTGACTTTTCATGAACGATTAAAATTAAACGCCCGCCCATTATACATTATTTCCCCAAATTTGATTCAGCATTTCATAGATCACATATAAATGGCTATTTAATCCCATAAAAAAAAATCTTGACGGTGAGTGTACGCTCACCTATAATGCGAAGGCATTAATAAAGATCAAATGAAAACACGCATCAACATGGCAAAGCTAAGTAGCAAACAGTTTGCACAGCTAATAACAAAGTACGTGCGAGATATGCGTCCTCACCAGGGACTGGGCCAAAATGCTCATCGCCTGGAACTAAGGGTTCGCAGTCTTAATCTCAACAGACTTCCATAAATACTGAAATGAACCGGTTAGAATGGATCCCGTACAGCAAACCGTTTGAAATTTCAGGGCCGGTGTCGAATAACGTATTCAACCTGGAAAAACGCCCACATAAAAAAATTTATGTAGCTTCTTTAAAGAACGGAACCATATTGGACGTTAAAACCGGAAGCCAAATTGCATTCGAAGAATTAGATGAAAACGGAAAACTAACAACCTGCTTCGGCCTGGAGCATTTCATAAAAACAAAGTTGACCGCCGGCCACGCCTATATTTTCGACAACCATAATCACGCATTCACATTCTGGTGCGCGGAACTTAAAGCAGGAAACATAGCGCAGGACGCGGCACTAATTCACATAGACCAGCACAAAGATTGCAGAAAACCGGATTCATACCTATCTCGCGAAGAACTTAATGACATGCGAAAAGTGGAAACATATGTAAACACTGTGTTAAACGTAGGAAATTTCATACCGCCCGCGCAGCGGGCGGGCCTCATAAAAGACCTAACAATAATAGATTCACAGTTTTCCATGGAAGCTTTTAATAAAGCCGGCAAAATACCAAAAAACCTTATTTTGGACATAGATCTGGATTTCTTTTCACCAGAAATGGACTACATCCCATTAGAGCAGAAAATCGCATTAATCCGCAGACTAATACCTTTTGCATCTGTAATAACCATTGCAACCTCTCCATTTTTCATAGACCAAGATTTAGCCGGAAAACGACTCAACGAAATAACCTTGTAAGCCACCACCTTTAAAGTATACTTTTCCCAAATTCTCACCTTATTCATGGCGGAAATAAAGTCTCAAAAAGAAATACGTAAAGATGCCCTCTTTAAGTTGGGAATGGGTTTTCTGGTTATTCTAATTATTGTAAATACAATCCAACTCTCAAGATTCGGTGCAATCGTAGAGCGAGTGGACAGCTATAACAAAGGAGTAGTAGACGAACTTGGCGGTTTCCGCAGCGACATAATCACATTTAGTACAGATATTAACGAAATGCGAAGTTTCCTTTTATTACCTCAAAAAGAATATTCATTTTCGGAACAAGAATCAGATTTAAGTTCAAGTGAAATGCAGGAAACCTCTCAAACAGCTCAGGGAATATACGAATTTCTTGGCACTTTCGTAGATGAAAAAACCGCTGAAAAAAATAAAGTTGCAGCCATGCAGAGAATTCAATCACTAAATAACAATGAAAATATAAAAAAAGCACTGGCGGAACAAGGATTATCCATGGAAACAGTGGAACAAAATCAAGACATCTATTCTTTTAAAATTTCAGCAGACAGCAAACCCTTATATGCCGTAATAGGTGGCATCATGTCGGACAAAACCATTATGCAAAGCTCAATGGGAGTAGCCCGACTTAGCCCGGAAAATCTAGAAGAAACATTTATTTCTTACGTTATAGATAACAAAGAAAATGCGCTAAAAATAAAATCCATGCTCACTTCCCAAAAAGCCGGAATAGCAAATCTGGTAAACAATCCCCAGGTCGGAAAACTACTGGCGGAAAAGAAATTATCCATAAACGAACAAACGCGCGAAGACGACGAAACTTTATTTTTCCCAATAACAAATAATGAAGGAAAAGAATTCATAACAATTAGTTTAAACAGGAAAACCGGTGAATACGGTTTAATGAATGAATCTTTCGAGTCGGAAGAACAGCTTGCCGTAGCGTTAATAGCGCAGCTCCAACAACTCGACGTATCCACCTCCATGGAAAAAATGATTACAGCGCGGCGCACAGAAATAGAAACAATAATGAACGAACAAGCATTCAAAGACATGCTCTCATCCGCCAATATGACTGCGGACCCCGCGCCGCGCTCGCAGTACAACAAAATCCTATACGACATAAAAGATTCAAATGGCACTGTACAATTCTCATTTGCAATCGAACTTTCCTCCGGCTTAGTTAAAGTTCTGCGGGACAACCGGGAAATAGACCTATTAACAATTCTTCAGGGCTCAAAAAAAAAATCTCAAATCTGACGGAAGCTTCGAAGACCGGTGAAGATCAAGCCAAATCCATTAATGGTCAAATCAACATACTAATCGCCGGTAAACACGACGAACTTGTAGATACAATGATTTTCGCCAACATAGATACCGCAAAAAGGAAAATCACACTCATAAGCCTCCCGCGTGATCTCTACTACAACAGCCGCAAAATCAACAGCATCTACAGACTTTACGGAATAGACGAACTAAAACGCACCCTTTCTTTCATTAGCGGATACAAAATTGATAAATTCATACTAATAGACATGTATGCTTTTATAGATGTCATAGACTTAATTGGCGGAATCGACGTACACTTGGAAAAAGCCGTAATTGATCCAACCTATAAAATTTTCGACGGCGGCGAGTGGGGAACACTGTACTATAGGGCGGGGGACCACCATCTTTCCGGTATACAAGCGCTAAGGCTGGCGCGAACACGTCATACATCTTCGGATTTTGCGCGATCTGAAAGGCAACATCTTATTTTGGAAGCGATTCAAAGCAAAGCTAACAGCATTGGTTTTGGGAACGCCGAATCCTTAAAAGCTATAGCGGAAGTAGTTCTTTCCAAAACGGAAACAGACATTAATCTTGCCGAAGCAATTTCATATTTTTTTCGATATCAAAAGTTCGAAATCAATGGAGGATACACGGTTTCATCCGGAAACGTCCTTATCTCAAAATACACCGGAGATCTAAAGCGCGAAGAAAATGGTTGCAAAGAAAGTGAATCCCAAAATATTTCTTCAACCACCTGTGAAAACATAGCAAAAGGGGAGTACATACTTCTCCCGCGCGGTGATAACTGGAATATAATCCGGGACTATTTCACCAGTATCATTGAGTATGGCGCATAGCGGCGAGCCCAAGACTTAAAATAACTGCAGTCTCCATCCGCAGAATTCTTTTCCCAAGCGAAAAACATCGAATTCCCTCTACATGAAGAGAATCTTTTTCCCCCGCGCTAAATCCACCTTCAGGCCCAACCAAAATTCTAATATCTCCAAAAGTTTCCTTTAAAACATCGGGCAAAAACCCGGCATCCTCCCGCTCCATTGCAACCAGCAAGCCAGTCACGTCCCCGGCGGCAGAGTCACCTGCAATTTCCTCAATAAAATCACATAGCGCCCCCCTAATCTCAAGCGCCGGAACCAAAGCCCTCTCCGACTGCTCGGCCGCCTCCTGCATAATTTTCTCCAAACGAGCAGGACGAAGATCATGCTTCATCTGGGAAAATTCACCTTTCACAAGCACCACGCGTGAAACTCCCAGCTCAACCGCCTTTTGAAGAATCATAGAAAGCTTATCCGGCTTATTGGGCAAACAAACAACAAGCTCAAGCCCGAATTCAAGTTCATTCAAATTTTTCTTTTTACTCTTAAAAACAAGTCTAACTTCACGTTTATTGGCAATCACCACATCAAAATGAAATTCCCAAAAAGGAGCCTTGTTTTTACCGGTCATAAGCACAATTTCATCACCGGGTTTAACCCTTAAAACCTTTGCCAGTTGCTCAAAAACCGCACTCTCAAAATGGCTGGAAAGCACCACATCCCCAGAGTCAAAATCAGGCTCCTTAAGATCCCCGGCAAAAAACCTATACATTCGTGTCATAATCAAAAAAATATATTATATTCACTATTTGCAAACCCTATTCTATAATGAGTCTGTAAGTACAGACAATAATAATATAACAAATGAATGTTTATCTGGAAATAATACTGATCCTTGGTCTAATATTGCTCAACGGATTCTTTGCCGCTTCTGAAATCGCAATAATTTCCTTGCGTCGCAGCAAAACAAAAGAACTCATAAAAAGGGGTGTAAAAAGCGCACTAATACTGGACGAATTCCAAAAAGATCACCAACATTTCCTGGCTACCATACAAGTTGGCATAACCGTCATAGGAACATTTGCGTCTGCTTTTGGAGGAGCCAGCTTAGTTTCGGATCTTTCCCCGATCATAAAAAAAATCCCACTGGAATTTTTCCGGCAGTACGATGAAGCTACCGCATTTGTAATTGTGGTCATATTAATATCTTACTTCTCTTTGGTTTTAGGAGAATTGGTCCCAAAATCTTTGGCCATTCACTATACCGAAAAAATAGCTCTAGCAGTAAGTTATCCAATCAAATTATTCTCTTCCATCTTCAGCATTTTCGTAAAAATCCTTACATTTTCCAGTAATATTGTTCTTAAACCCCTTAAAGTAAAGAAAAATTTCATAGAAACAAATTTATCGGAAGAAGAAATTCGTTCCCTATTGGAAGAAAGTACACAGGCCGGAACAATAGAAAAAAGAGAACATGAAATCATTGAAAACGTTTTTGAATTTGGAGATATGGACGTCGCGAATGTAATGGTCCCGCACAACCGAATGGATCTATTGGATATAGATCAGACCTCTGAACAATTTATTCATAAAATGCTTTCGCACAATCATACAAGAATCCCCGTTTATGAAGATCAAATGGAAAACATAATCGGTGTAATATATAGCAAAGATGTTTTTGCAAAACTTGCCAACAAGCAGAAAATCAACATTCGCGACCTATTAAGGCCGCCGCTTTTTGTCCCATCCACCCAAAGACTTTATGATGTAATGCAGAAATTCAAACGCGAAAAAACGCACATGGCAATAGTACTGGACGAACATGGAGGAGTAGATGGCATAGTAACCATGGAAGACATTTTGGAAGAAATAGTTGGAGACATTCAAGATGAAGTCGATAAAACAAATGAAGAAATACAAAAGCAGAGAGATGGAAGCTACCTGGTGGATGGAAGTACTTCCATAACAGACTTCAATCGTGTCCTTGAAACATCACTTCCGGAAGACGCACAATACAATTCTATATCCGGTTTCATTTTAGATTTGGTTAAAAGATTCCCAAAAAAGAATGAAATTATCAATCATGAAAATCTGACATTTCGCATCAAGGAAAAAACCAAGAAGAGAATTAAAACCATAGCGGTAATCAAAGAAGCCTAGAATCTAGGCTCAGGAACATCAGATGGAGCAGGCACAGGCGGAAGCTCCGCAGCAGGAGACGGTTCAGCCGGAGTGCTTTTATCATTGGCGGACCTTGTAAGAATAAAATCAGATTCTGGAATATTAGGGAGTTCTTCTTCCTTCTTAAACTGCGCATCATAATTCTTTGCGTCCATAAAGCTTGGAAAAACTTCTTTTCCTTTCCAAATTAATCCTTCCGGCTCGGGGAAAGGTTCATTCGGCGTACCTTCCAAAACCTTTTCCATAAACGCCCTCCAAATAGGCGCCGCGCCAGTTAATCCCCAAGAATTATAAGAAAGCTTAGATCCATCCGCATTACCAAGCCAAACACCAACAGCAATAGACGGAGTATATCCAAGAGTCAGAAGATTATTTGGATAATTAACTTTACCAACTTTTTTATTGGAAGTTCCGGTTTTTGCAGCAACAGTATGATCCGGAATAGTTAATATAGATCTCCAACTACCGGCAGGCCTGGCCAAAGAATCAGATAAAATATTATTAATAATAAAAGCCACTTGCGGATCCATAACCTGTTCACTCTTATCCTCATACTTTTCAAGTATATCACCATCACGATTTCTAACTTCCAAAATAGGATTAATAGGCGCGCGCACTCCACCATTGGCAAGAGTGCCGTATCCACCAACCAATTGCAATAAACTCAATTCCCCACTTCCAATAGCCATAGCAGGTCCATAATTAAACGTCCATCCGCGCTCCTCCGACTGTTGATTAAATTCATTTTTAAATTCACGCAGCCCGGTTACTCCAAGTTTATCCAGAAAGTCCAAAAGTTTCTCCTCTTCACCGGCAATATAAAACGCTTTAATAGCAGGAATATTCCTGGATTGAGCAAGAGCTTTCCTTACGGTCATAGAACCCTTATATTGGTTATCGGAGTTTTTAGGAATATAATTATTATTAAATACGGTTTTATTATCGCTAAGCATAGTACCGGATCCAATCCCACCATTTTGTATGGCAGCCGCATAAACAAGAGGTTTAAAAGACGATCCCGGCTGCCTCTTACTTGTCGTGATATTAACTTGCCCATCAATATCGGAATCCCAATAATTTACCGAACCAACCATAGAAAGAACCTGCCCTGTACGAGGATCAATAGCCAACAAAGCAGCATCACTGGAACCCATACGAGATTTATTAATTGCAGCTTTAGACTCAATTGCTTCTTCCGCAAAAGATTGCATGCGAGGATCAAGAGAAGTAACAACTTCAAGACCTCCACTTTCCGTTACTTCTTTTCCATATTTTTCTTCCAAAAGTTCCTTAACATAAAAAACAAAATGTGGTGCTTCTATTTTATGAACAGGATCAAGGAATACTATATTCAATCCTTCCCGCCATGCCGCAACCATTTGATCGTGCGTTATATATCTGTCTTCAATCATGCGTTGTAAAACCGCATCTTTCCTACCCCAAATATAATTAGGATCATCCGGCCCGCTACATTCATTTGCGGATACGTTTTGATTCACATCATCATTGCTTGGTATCAAAGCATCCGAAGTAGCCGGATCCATTGGAGTTTCCGCAGATATAATACTCGTATCTTCAATAACTTCTCCCTCGCGCAGCGCATCATTGGTTGAAGTGCAATAACCGATTAATTCTCTTTTATTTTGTCCATATGGAGAAAAATACGAAGGTGCCTTAGGAAGCGATGCTAAAATAGCAGATTCCACTAAGGACAAATCGTGCGCATTTTTGCCAAAAAAAGTTTTCGCCGCCGCCTCAATTCCAAATGCATTTGAACCATATGGAATTTTATTTAAGTACATTTCAAGAATATCTTCTTTGGAAAAATTCCATTCAATCTGCAAAGAAATTAATAACTCCTTAATTTTCCTTTCATAAGTTCGTTCGGGAGAAAGGAAAATATTCTTCGCCAGCTGCTGAGTAATAGTTGAAGCTCCCTGTTTAATATCATCTTGTTCTATATTTTTCATTTGCGCGCGAATAATTCCAAAAATATCAAAACCAAGATGTTGATAAAAATTCTTATCTTCAATAGCTACCGTTGCGTGCATTACATCTTTGGAAATATAAGACAAAGGCACATATTTCCTGTTCTCTTCGCCGAAAATACTATACAAAACATTCCCCTCCCTATCATAAATAGTTGTCGTTTCCGAAAAATCAATATCCTTCAATTTACTTACATCCGGAAGGTCACGTCCAAACACAAGGAAAAGAGCAAGAAGTGAGAGTGCAAAAAAAACAAACAACCCGCCTGCGAATTTTAAAACAGTATATGCGGGCCTTTTATATTTAATAACATATTTTCCATACCTCTTATTAAAATAGTTTTTCAGAGAATCATGAGTAGACTCAAGAATAATTTTTTCTTTAAATTGAATAACAGAATCATCTTGTTTAGATTGGATTGCTGCAGGTTCATTAGTGGATTGTTTCTTTTTAACTTGTTTAACAATTTTACTTTTTGAACCGGTAACTTTTTTAGGAGAAACTTTTTTACCGGATTTCTTTTTATGCTTTTTTTTTGCCATACCTATATTTAAACGGTTTTTTCAAAATTGAGCAATGAAAAACCCCGCCGAAGCGGGGCAATTCAAGTACCAAGAGGAAAAAATTATCTCTTTTTCTTCTTAGGGGCAGCCTTTTTCTTAGGAGCTGCTTTCTTCTTAGGGGCAGCCTTTTTTTTAGGAGCTGCTTTCTTCTTAGGGGCAGCCTTTTTTTTAGGAGCTGCTTTCTTCTTAGGAGCAGCCTTTTTCTTAGGAGCTGCTTTCTTTTTAGGAGCTGCTTTTTTCTTTGCAGCTTTCTTTGCCTTAGCCATGGCGAAGAGGGTTAAGAATGAAATAAGAAATTAATATATTTAAGGATAGCAAAAAAAAAGCAAAAAATCAAAAATAATGTTAATCTATCTGCATGGAAATAATAGAAATTTATACTGACGGAAGTTGCAAGGGAAACCCGGGGCCGGGAGGTTGGGCGGCGACCATATTAAAGGAAGAGGCAGACAAGCCATTTGCAGTAGTGCACGGAAATACTTTGCATACCACGAATAATAGAATGGAAATGATGGCGGTGATTGAAGCGCTAAAATTTATTGAAAAAAACAACTTGCGAAATAAAAAAATAACTCTTCAT